>Ga0154898_1233_pt5 | contig 19106 bp, 15 predicted proteins | sample Rifle2008BG19ft_FD_105870 | JGI IMG/M metagenome (GOLD analysis project Ga0154898, IMG submission 105870) | Chloroflexi bacterium RBG_19FT_COMBO_47_9
TCCGGACCGGTGTTCTCCAGGCTCTCCCCGCCCAGCTGAACTACCTCACCGTCTGGTAGCACCGCTTTGAGACCTAGCACGTGGTTGCTGGTCATTCCATACTTAAGGCAGTGCGCCCCACCGGAATTGAAAGCCAGGTTTCCACCAATCGTGCAGATTTGCTGGCTGGAGGGATCCGGGGCATAATATAACCCGTAAGGGGCTGCCGCTTTACTCACATCCAGGTTGATCGTCCCAGGCTCGACCACAGCGATACGCTCATCAGGATCCAGGCGGATGATGCGGTTTAGTCGGTTCAATGCGATGACAATGCCTTCCGCTACGGGTAGGGAAGCTCCAGAAAGGGATGTGCCGCTGCCGCGCGCCACAAATGGCACGTTAAAGCGCTGGCAGAGGCGCACAGTCTCGATCACCTCCTCCTGTGTCTCGGGGAACACCACCGCTTTAGGGCGCACTCGGAAGGAGGTCAAAGCATCGGATTCGAAAGGTGCCAGCTGTGCAGGTCTAGTGAGCAGGCGCTCAGGCGGGTAAAGATGCGCCAGGGCAGAGAAAAATTTTACATCGTTCATCAGAGGCATCTCCAATCTGGTCCGGAGGGTGTAAATTAGTCTAAGTCACCTTACCGAAGATTAACTTGACATGAGAGATTGTAGCATGTATACTGATATTGTGCCAATATGTAAAAACATTTCACGATGCGAAACGGCAATCGAATAATGCTGTTATCTAAAAAACAAGTTCAAAATATCCAATCGGTTGAGCGTGCATTCAGTATTTTGGAACTGGTTTATGAGAAGGGATCTGGCCTTAGTCTGGGTGAGATTGCTACGACTGTCGGTATTAATAAAAGCACCTCTCGCCGGTTTCTCATTACCCTACGCAACCTGGGCTATGTTGTCCAAGACTCCGATACAAAACTGTACAAGATTACAAGGCGTGTACATCAGATTGGGCATCCGGTTACAAGCGCTTCTTTATTAGAAATAGCCAGTCCCCATTTAGATATCCTATCAAACAAAACCGAAGAAACAATAAATCTGGCGGTTCTTGATGGCACAGATATGTACTATCTGGATAAGCGTGATTCTCCCTTCCCTCTTCGCGTTTGTGTAGAAGTTGGCGGAAGAGCTTCAATTCATGGAACAGCCCTTGGCAAGGTGTTAATCGCCTTCCTGCCAGAGAAAGATGTCCAAGCGCTCATTTACCGCACTTATCCACTGCAAAAATATACAGCAAATACGATTACATCCTGGGCAGAACTTAAGGCAGAATTAAACAAGATTCGGGAGGAAGGTGTAGCTTACGATAATGAGGAGACGTTCACGGGTCTAAAATGCATCGCGGCCCCTGTATTTCAACATGAAAATGTAGTTGCAGCTATCAGTATTTCTATTCCATCCACACGAGTGGATGCGCAGCGGTTTCAGGTTTTTAAGGAAATTCTTCTACGCGAAACTCATGAGCTTACTGATAAGCTCGGTTCTCATTAGTAATAGTTCTTTGCAGCGATTTCGAATTCATAGATGAGAGAAAAAAGGAGGTGAAGAAAGGAGAAGGAAGGCTTTTTGGTTTTTCCAAGTTTAAGGAGAAGGAAGACTGTTTGATATTTACAAGTTTGATGAAGGTGAGCCATCGACAAGAAGAGTTTACGATTTGTCCCGACTCCACAATTAAATCCGAATAAATGAATTGACCATATTCTAAGGAGGCTAAAATGTACAAAAGATTTTTTTCGCTAATTTCCCTCTTGGTGATCCTGGGAATGTTAGCGTCGTGTACGACAGCAACAACAGCGCCAGTAGTGACTGAAGCACCTCAGCCTGAAGTAGCTACGGAGGCACCAGCTGCGCCGCCTGCGGAGGCAGAGCAAATCGTCCTCCGATTTATGTCATCGGAAACAGATCCCCCAAGTGTTGAAGCATACAACCTAATAATTAAGGCTTTTGAAGAAGAGCATCCGAATATCAAGGTTATGTTAGAGCTGATTAACACCGATGACCTGGACACAAAGCTCCCTACATTAATCGCCACGGGCAGTCCCCCGGATGTCTCTCAGATGGATCCTCAGCAGATTTATCCTTTTGCAACAGAGGGACACTTGCTAGTGTTAGACGAACTAGCCGATAAGATTGGCAGAGATGATTTTATTGAGGGATCGCTTTTTGAGGTTGAAGGTCACTTGTACCATTTGCCATACGCTGGAGCCGGATCTGTAAACTGGATCCGCGTTGATTTGTTTGAGCAATATGGCGTGAAAATACCTACCAACGGAAAAGAATTGTTAGAAGCCGCTGAGAAGCTTACGCTAGACACCAATGGAGACGGTGAAATTGATATTTACGGAATCGTCCTCCCCGCCGGTACAAATCGGTGGACTGGCCATATGTTGAACATGATGAGATGGCAGAATGGCATGAACATGACTGACTGCAATTTCGTCCCAACTATGGATAATCCCGAAACAATTGCGGCTTTGCAATACTATTATGACATCACGAGGTTCGCCCCTCCCGGAATCGGAAGTTACTCTTATTACGAATCCACGGATGCCCTTGCCTCTGGCAAAGTTGCCATGGCACCGTATATGGGGCGGACGTTATCCTATGTTGCAGCAAATGCTCCAGATATGTTGGATAAGATCAAAGCCATCCCGCTGGTTTTTGGCGACAAAAATGACGTGACATATGGCGGCTGGAATGTCTATGTTGCATACACTGCCTCTAAATATCCAGAAGAGGCAAAGGAATTCCTGGCGTATCTCACAACTGGAGAAAAAGCCGCGCTATTTTTAAAGACGGTTCAAGGTCACCTGGTTCCTCCCACACATTCTTTGATGGAATCCGCGATTCTTTGGGATGACCCCCTCATGCAATCACGGAAAGCAGATATTGACCTGGTCTTTGAAAAGGCGAATTCAGCTCTCCACCCGGCTTACGAGGCTTGCTCCATCGGAGCAGATGGTAACCTGACCGGCCAATATAAGCTTAATCCTTATATGAACGCGTTCATGAGCCAGAGTGTTCTGCCGACGATGGTGCAGATGGTGCTCTTGGAAGGGAAGTCTCCTGCAGAAGCTGCTGCATGGGGTCAAGCTGAAATGGTGCGCATTATGGCTGAATCTCAATAGTGATGATCGTTTCAACTATAGTGGGATTGGATACAAATCCAATCCCACTATTGCATGAAGCAAAGGAGACAAACCGATATGAAAAGGGCTTTTAAAGACAACCTATTCTATTTCGCTTTGATATTTCCCGCTTTACTGTTATTACTTGTAATTGTTTTCTGGCCATTTCTTAATGTGTTTTGGATAGGCCTTCAGAGTAAACATCTGCTTAGGACGACAAGTGAGTTTGTTGGATTAAAAAATATTATAAATGTAATCAACAGTCAGCGATTTTGGGACGCATTTGTTAAAGATATTATTTTTACTGCGGGTGCTGTAATCGCAGGCGCATTTATTGGTTTATGGGCTTCATTACTTTTGCACCAGCGCATCCCTTTTCGAAACTTAGCGCGAGGGCTCGTTCTATTTCCATACGTGGTGCCCACCATTGTTGCAGCTTTGGTTTGGCGTTACATGTTTAATGATTTATTCGGAGTATTAAATTATTTATTATCCAATGTCGGCATTGAAGCTTCTGCTTGGCTTTCTTCACCCAAGACAGCTCTACCAGCAGTGATAATGGTGGCAACATGGAAATTTTTCCCATTTTATGTCATTGCGCTGCTTGCTCGGCTTCAAATCATCCCAGTTGAATTGTATGAAGCTGCTCGCATAGACGGGGCGGGAGTAACTCAAGCCTTTCGATATATCACTTGGCCGGCGATATTACCCATTTTCCTGCTGACGATTATTCTAAGGATCATTTGGACCTTTAATAAATTTGATATTGTCTTCCTACTCACCGGCGGTGGGCCTGGAGATGCAACCAGGACTCTTCCGTTATTGATCTACGACAAAGCATTTCTAGAATATAACTTGGGGAATGCAGCAGCCATGGCGATCTTTATGTTTATTTTCCTAGTAATCATGGGTGCTATTTATATTTGGGTTAGCGAAAGGACTGAAGATGTCTACGCTTAAAATAAAAAGATATCTCGGTAAAGTTATATTATTTGTCGTGTTATGGCTGACAGTGTTAGGGGTGACATTCCCCCTTATTTGGATGGTCACAACATCGTTTAAACCCCCACAAGAGGTTACCGCCTCCCCACCAACATTATTCCCTAAAGAATTTACTACAGTCCATTTCCAGGAATTATTTAAGTTAACTAAATTTAGTACTTACTTTATAAACTCAGTAATTGTTGCTGGTTCTGTAACAATATTTACAATCATTTTTAGCACTTTGGGTGGATATGCTTTAGCAAGACATAAAAAAGCAAGATGGATGAAGAATATATCTAGATCCGTTTTGCTAGCTTATGTCTTCCCACAAATTTTACTGGTTATACCGGTGTTTGTTATCATCAAGAAAATGGGTTTGTCTGACTCTTTACCTGGGCTAATTCTCACGCACGTCACGCTTATATTACCTTTTACTTTGATGTTATTGAAGACATACTTTGAATCTATACCGATTGATTATGAAGAATCTGCAATGGTGGATGGTGCAAATCGCCTTCAATCTTTGCTTTATGTCGTAATACCAATGGCATCTCCAGGAATATTATCCACGGCCATTTTTGGTTTCATTGAGGGGTGGAATGAATTTCTTTTTGCCTTGGTTTTAATATCGACGGATGCTAAGAGAACCCTTCCAGTAGGTATTTCGTTTTTATTGGGGCGAACAGCGATTTATTCCTGGGGTATGTTAATGGCTGCCGCGGTCGCTGCCACGATCCCTGCCCTTATTTTCTTCATGCTTATCCAACGAAATCTTGTTGAGGGTAAAATGGCTGGTGGCATAAAAGGTTAGCAATAAAATTCTTTAAAAACCAATGTTCAAAGAGCACAAGCAGAATACTTATAAAAGAAAGGAGAGCCACATGAGTAAACGTAGTCAAGATTCGCTTTGGCTGAATGATAAAGATAATATTGTCGTGGCATTGAGGCATCTAGCCAAAGGAGATGTAATTGAGGCGGCTGATGGTTCGGTCACCGTGAACGAAAACATCAAGATGGGCCATAAGATAGCCATAATACCTATTCCAAAGTATGGCATGGTCATCAAGTATGGAGAGGAAATTGGTGAGGCATCTGCAGATATAAATGTTGGTGATCATGTTCATGTACACAACGTTCGAGACATTACGCTGGAAGTTTTCCGAAAAAAGAAGAAGGAGCTGGGATTATGACTAAGACATTCTTAGGCTATGAGCGAGAAGAAGGGCGCGTTGGCATACGCAACCATGTAATCGTCCTTTCATCAGTGACATGCGCAAATCATGTGGCCCAGAAGATTGCTCAAAAGACAGAGACCATACCGGTTGTACATGAAACGGGTTGTCTTCAGATTGCGCAGGACCTTGAACAAACACGCCGGACAATTCTTGGCGTTGCTAAGAATCCTAACGTTGGTGCTGTTTTGTTTGTTGGCTTGGGTTGCGAGCAGACACCCGTTAAAGAAATGGCGGCATCAATTCATGATAAGCCAAGTAAGTATGTGATCATTCAAGAGAGTGGTGGCACCCTTCAGGCAATTGAAGATGGTATTTCTATTATTGAGAATATGAAACAAAACATAGCAGGATTACAGCGTAAGGAATTTGATATTTCCGCTTTGCGGGTGTCTTTGAAGTGCGGAGGATCAGATTTTACGACAGCGCTTGCCTCCAATGCCGCTGTAGGTGTTGCATCAGATTTATTGGTCGCATCAGGGGCTGGGGTTTTTCTTACAGAGACACCAGGATTCCCTGGGAGCGAGCATATCCTTGCCAAGCAAGCGAAGAATGAAGAGGTGGCAAAACAGATTTATCACATTGTCGAGTTCTATTGGAATGAAGTCCGCTCACAGTTTCACCGTGAGATCACTGACGGTAATCCAAGTCCTGGTAATTTTGAGGGTGGAATTACAACACTCGTTGAAAAATCAATTGGCACAATTAAAAAGGGTGGGACAACTCCTATTCAGGGAGTGCTACGTTTTGCAGACGATGTGAGCCATAAGCAAGGCTTATGGATAATGGACACGCCTGGCCATGATGTATATTCAGTTAGCGGACCATCGGGTGGCGGGTGTCATATTGCTCTATTCACGACTGGTAGAGGCTCACCGCTGGGTAATGCTGTTATGCCCGTGATCAAGATTGTTGGAAACCCCGAAACATTTAAGAAAATGGAAGAGGATATGGATATTAATGCCGGGACGATCATAACGGGCGAGAAGTCTATTGAAGAAGTAGGTAGAGAGATTTTTGAAATGATCATAGATGTTGCTAATGGGAAGATCACTAAAGCTGAACTATTAGAGCATTGGGAGTTTGCTATTCCCAGAATTGGCAGTACTATCTAGCTACGTTAGGACATCAATTTTATTGTAAACCTCAATAATCAAGTGAGTTAATTCGAATAAGGTAATAATTCATTCAATATTGAGGCGTCCACCGAATAAGTGATTTTTTGAGATGATCCTGTTTTCCCAGGTCATATTGCCATTAGCCACGTGTGTTGGAGGGTTGTAGTACTTGGAAGATATCCTTGCAATTGATGTGGGCACCACGTTATTGAAGGTGGGCATTTTTTCCCCAGATCTCGAAGAAAAGCTTACCACCTCAAGGCGTTACCAAGTCAATCTATATGATCAGGGTAAGGCTGATGTCCAGCCTGAAGAATGGTGGCTTGCATTAAAAAGTTGCTGTGCCGAATTGAGGGAGCACTTACCTGGTGTTGGCGTGATCTCTCTCTCCGTAACAACCCCTGGGTTGGTGCCTATGGATGAGGATGGACTGGCACTAGGTCCAGCAATTCTTTTTTTTGATGGAAGATCACGATATCAAGCGAAAGCAATTAGAGAGCGCGTTGGGGAAGAATTTTTTCTAAATCACGCCTGTAATTTACCGGTATCTGGGGGATCGTCATTGGCTTCGATTCTATGGATTCGGGAAAACCAACCCGAAATTTGGGACAAAGTGGCAAAATTCGGTCATACAAACACCTATCTTGTGAAACGTCTAACAGGTCACTGGGCGATCGATCCATCAACTACCTCAATAACAGGTTTATATAATTCAGCATGTAATGATCTAACTTGGAATGAAGAAGTCTTGTTTGCCGCTGAAATTCCTGAACGCTTTTTACCCCCTTTGGTGCACTCCCATAACGCAGTTGGTGAAATATTACCTTCGGTTGCAGAGGAATTACATCTCTCTCCTAAGGCCATAGTTCTTTGTGGTGGAAATGACGCCGTACTTGGCAGTTTATCCGGTGATATTGTAGAAACAGGGGTAATCAGCAACATCAATGGGACATGCGAGATTACTACTGTTTGCGTTGATCATCCGGTATGCTCACCGAATTTCAATGTTCGTTGTCATGTGATACCTGGTCTCTGGCTGACATTCTTTATATTAAATACCGGCGGAAGCGCATTGGAATGGTTTCATCAAACTTTTTGTAAGGATATGACAAGAGAACAGTTTTTCAATGAATTTGCTCCTTCTGCTATTAAAAATTTCATTAATTCGCCAGATATTGATGCCCTTGAACAAGAGATCCCTGTATATATACCTTTTCTGCAAGGATCCCGTTATAGCCTCGATCTATTAACGGCAGGTTTTCAAGGATTAACTTTAGAAACGACGCGGGAACAACTTCTTTTGTCGGTGATTAAAGGTAACGAGACTTATCATGCTATTCATATAAAAGAATTATCTGGGATGATAAAGATGGGCTCTCGAGTTCTAATGACGGGCGGCGGAGCGAAAATTGAGGGAATAGTTGAAGTAAAAAAAAGATGGATGGGAGATTTTGAATATGTGTTTCAAAACCAATCATCTCTTCGTGGAGCTGCAATGTTAGGACAGTATTATCAACGAGGGTATATTAATCTGCCGCCTACAACATGAATCACTAGTAGGGAATTTTTGAAAGAAAGGAGAATGATGAGTAAAGCTATATCTGGAATAATCGCACCGATTACAACGCCCTTTTCTGATGATGAAGTAAATCTGGAGTTCCTAAAAGAAAATATCAATAAATACTCTCAAACAAATCTTTCAGGCTATCTGATTCTCGGTAGCAATGGGGAGAATAGTTGTCTGAATGACGTTGAGAGACATCTGATCATTCAAACTATTGTAAATGCAAAATCCTCGACTCAAAAGGCCATTGTTGGCATCTCTTCTGATTCGACACGGGTATCAATTGAACGAACTAATCAAGCTGCAGATTTAGGTGCCGATTATGTCTCTTTGCTTACCCCATATTACTTCAAGAGCCGACTTAGTAATGAAGCATTAATCAATTATTTTGTAGACGTCGCTGAGAAGTCAAAACTACCCGTGTTTATATACAACGCCCCTAAGTTTACAGGCATCACCCTTTCTATTAAGGTTATTGAAGAAATATCCATGCATCCGAATATTATTGGGATGAAGGATGCTTCTCCCGGAAGTTACATGCAATATATTGGAGTATGTAAGCCTGATTTTAAAATATTTGCTGGGAGCCTCGATACTCTGTTCCCAGCACTCATATTAGGCGCGGTTGGAGGAGTTGTATCGCTTGCCAATGCATTTCCAGTCCAATGTTGTAGACTGTATGATCTGGTACTTCATGGAGATACTACCGAAGCAAAAGGTTTATACATGAAACTACTTCAGCTTAATCGTTCTGTCTCCGGTTCTTACTCGGTTGCAGGTGTCAAGTATTCAATGGATATAGCTGGTTACCATGGGGGACAACCCCGCCTTCCCCTTCTGCCTCTCACACCAGATGAAAAAGCATCAATAGAAAAAGCCATAAAACAATCTAAGATTTTCCCACAAACTAATTAAATAAGGAGCCTTTCGATGTCCATAATAACTAAAACTACTGATGTTCTGATATTAGGTGGTGGAACAGCAGCGTTACGCGCTGGTGTTGCTGCATCTACAGCTGGTGTATCCACGACTATATTAAGAAAGGGTCCACCGAATGTATGGATTGTAGCTTTCAATGCTCCTGTTTTAGAGGGCATCGACTCCCCAGGGGACTATTTTAACGATATGGTCAGACAAGGCGGTTTTATATCTGATTTTGATCTCGTTTCCACATTGACTTCGGAAGCGATCAAGCAAGTTCACTTTTTCGAAGAGCATGGTATCTCATTTAAACATGGAAAAAAAGGTTATGCCCCTAGATTAACCTCGGGAAACCGGATACCTCGTTCGCTTTATACTACGGATCGAGTAGGTCCGGAAATGATCTCCTGCATGGGAAGGCTGTTGCGTGAACAAAAGGTGAGCATTAAAAGCAATCGGTCAGCAATATCTCTATTAATTAACGATGGTAGAGCAGTTGGAGTACTTGCTGTAGATCAAAAGAATTGGAATTTGGAGATATATCAGGCAAAAGCTGTGATCTTGGCAACTGGTGGTTTGGGTCGCCTTTATGCCGTGTCAAATAATAATCCCAATCTCAAAGGTGATGGATATGTTCTGGCCTATCGTGTTGGAGCAGATCTGGTGGATATGGAGTTTGTTCAATTTGAGCCATTTTGGGTGATTGTACCCGGCATGAAAGAGACAAATGGCACCTCGTTTCTATTGGATGATGGCCCAAGGATTTACAACGGAAAAGGAGAAGAATTTATCCCATTTAAAGGGATAGGCTTAGGCAAAGCGGAACTATCGCGGGAAATCTTCTTGCAAGTTCAAACAGGTAAAGGCACACCGAATGGCGGTGTCTATTTTGACCTCACTCATGTAACTCCAGAAAAATTAAAGACGCATGCTCGTTTCCTTGCTTTTTGCAAGCGGGCTGGTCTGGATCTTTCAAAGGAACCATTGGAAGTTGGGCCAACTCAACATCACATGATGGGTGGCGTACGGATTGATCCAAAAGCCCGAAGTACTATTCCAGGTTTGTTTGCTGCTGGGGAAGTGGCTGGCGGCGTTCATGGAGCGGATCGATTAGCTGGCAATTCGGGTACAGATGTCCTGGTTTACGGTGCTCTAGCAGGACAATATGCAGCAGAATATGCAAAGGCCTCTGGCGATACATCAATCCCTTCACAAATTGTTTCTGATAGCCTAATGGTTTTAGATCGTTTTACTGGCAATGAATCATTGGATCAAAATGTGATTAATAATATTCATATCAAACTAGAAAACATGTTGTGGGCTAACGCCGGAATCGTTCGGCATAAAACCGGTCTGGAAAGCGCCTTGGATGAGATCCTTGGACTAAGAAATAAAACCTTGAAACTGAGGGCGAAAGAGATCAGTGAACAAGTCCAGATTCTTGAATTAGAAAATCATTTACTTGTCGCTGAAATGATCACTCGCGGTGCCCTACTGAGAGAGGAATCTCGTGGAGCACACTTTCGTTCGGATTTCCCGCAACGAGATGATAGAAACTGGCTACGAAGTATAATGACTTATCAACAGAAATCCGAGATGAAGAATGCAATTCTCAAGCTCGAACGGGTCCGATCAGAACCTGTTGGTAAATAGTTTCAGAGCGGTATCGATCAGTTCCGCAATAGCACCTGTGTGCTTAGATGGACTCAGGGGTACGGTTCAAGGCGTTTATCGTAGAGTATTGAATATTCTGGTTAATGATTTCATCATTACGCTGGCGGGCAAAGGAATCGGTGAAATTCCGAACGGTTTGCTGTTGGATTCTGAATTGGATTATAAGATGAACCAGTTCGGAGTTCAACCTGGTATGCTGGTCGAATGCAATGGGAGACAAATCGAGATCAAGCCTGCAAAGATTAGAGTGGATTTCTCTCAAGCTATCGTCTTTCCTGTGAGGCGTAGCATTGATAGCCCACTTCTTTCAAGAAATGAAATCGGTGAAAAGCTTATAGAAGCGAATAGTTATGGAAAGTTATTAGCGCCGGCAGAAGGTTTGGGGCCTTTGTGGTCCCACACAAGTGAAATCCTGCAAAATCGTATCGATCTATCCGGCTTTAAATCTCCCATCGTACGAGCAGCAGTACCTCCGATTCTGAACTTGCTTTCAGGCATCCGTGGATCAAATACGCGACTGGTTACGGAAAGTGTACATTCACTGACAGGATTAGGAATTGGCTTGACCCCATCAGGTGATGATGTGCTGACAGGTCTGTTGGCTGCTATTGTGCTCGTATCTACTGCTGTCGGTAACCAGAAAGGATACCATTCGATGATCGAAAGTATTGTAAGCAGTGCGACAGGGCGATCAAACACCCTGTCATTCACTTACTTACGCCAGGCCGCTAAAGGGGAACTAACTAATACACTTTCGAGCTATATCTCTGCACTTGTATCGCAAGGGGATCACAGCGTAGAAGAAGTAACGAGACGATTGTTTTCTTATGGAGCAACATCAGGTAGCGAATTAGCTTTAGGAGCCTATCTTGGAATTGCACATTTTATGTTCCTCATTGATGATTAAAGACAAGGAGGAAGTCTCATGAGTATATATGTTGTCATACGAAAAGGTGAATTTCGGGATTCAGTTGTTCTAATGAACGTTTCACGAAAATTAACGGATGCACCAGGGATTGATGATGCCCTGGTTGTAATGGGTACGGATAATAATAAAGAAATCCTTGATGCTTTGGGATTGCTCACTGATGAAATCCGACAAGCAACAACAGAGGATTTGATCATCGCGTTCAAGTCTGACGACCCAGATACGGGTAGATTGGTTTTGGAGAACATTGACTCCTATTTTGTTCAAGAAGATAGTGAAACGGGCATCAAGAGTTATTCAACTCTAGAAGCTGCTTTAGAAGCCGAACCCGATGCTAATTTAGCTTTGATATCTGTTCCTGGTGAATATGCTGCGAGACAAGCAAAGAAAGCATTACAGAAAGGGCTGCACACGCTGGTCTTTAGCGATAATGTCCCCCTGAAGGAAGAAATCCGGTTGAAACAACTGGCTGAGGAGAAAGATCGCTTCATTATGGGTCCTGACTGTGGGGTGTGTAATATTGACGGTGCAGCATTGGCACTTGCAAGTATTCTTAATCGTGGGGAAGTTGGGGTTGTAGGAGCATCGGGAAGTGGTATTCAAGAAATTACTGCACTGATTGATAGAGCCGGATACGGTGTATCACAAGCCATTGGGACTGGGGGGCGAGACTTACATAAAGACGTAGGGGGTATTACAATGCTCAGGGGTTTAAAAACCCTTTTGGAAGATCAATCTACTTCTGTGGTCGTTTTAATCGGTAAATCACCTGCACCCAAGATCGAAGCACAATTAATCACTGTAATTCGCTCAAGTACAAAACCTGTTATTGCTTGCTTCCTAAATTCATCACCAGACATTTGGAATAGAGCAGGGGCTCTCTTTGCCCCAACCATGGATTCGGCTGCTCAATTAGCCAATGCTTTATTAAAGGGAGAAGAGGCAAGCTATAACGCTTTCACTTTACCACAGGCAGAGATTAAGAGTATTATTGGAATTGCACGGTCAGAACTAAAAACTGGAAAGAATTATATTCGAGGCTTATTTGGAGGGGGTACTTTTGCCGGCCAAGCCCAAATGCTGCTGAAGACCTTCATTGATCCGATATATAGCAATGCACCAGCTGCCGGTTGTAGAAAACTTAGTGATCCAAGGAAAAGCGAGGCTGATTGTTTTATAGACCTCGGAGATGAGGTTTTTACACGTGGACGGGCGCATCCCGTTATTGATCCATTACCTTATCGACTACGCATACAAGATGAATTTAATGACCCTGAAACTGGGGTCATACTCCTGGATGTAATCCTGGGGCCAGCTTGTCATCCTGATCCTGCAGGATACATTGCTGAAGTTCTTGTTGACGCGCGCAGATCAAAGGAAAATAATCCTATCGTTATTGCCTCGGTTTGCGGGACGCGCCGGGATCCTCAAGACCTCTATCTTCAAGAGGAAAAATTACGCAAAGTTGGTGTAATTGTCATGCCTTCAAGCGCTCAAGCAGCAGTACTTGCGGGTTTAGTAGTCTCAGATAAATCGGTCGAGGAAGGGCTCGCCGTTCTCTCGTCCTTGTCATCTAAGTATATGGGTGTCAAACTGAACGACGATGTACGAAATATCGTTCTTCAAAAAACAAAACTACTTGGAGAAAAACCAAAGGTAATCAATATTGGCGTTGATTTATTAGCTGATTCCTTACGAATGCAAAACATTGATGTTATACAGGTTAATTGGTCACCCCCAGCAGGAGGTGACCCAAATGCCATCAGACTATTAGATAAATGGGATTCGTTGGACGATAATATTCGCGAGCGTATCCAGATTGCAAATAAAAAAGCCTTTGATATTTTCGTAAGTGGTCACCCAGTCTGGACGGATGTACAACCAGCGGGTAAGGTAATCCCTGGCTATCACTCTCATTTAATCACACACGCAGGACCCGCCATTAATTTTCATGATATGAAAATGATCTTTAAGAACGGTGTGATCGGTGCAGTATTGATTGAAGGGCTTGCAAAAAACCGTGATGATGCGATAGCGCTTCTTGAAAAAGGGGATATCGAGTTGCGACCGGCATGGGATTTTAATGTACCAATTGCCGGGATGGCAGCAGTGAGTTACTCGATGCCGGTTATGGTTGCAGAAGACATTGCCCACGGCACGATGGGGTTTTCACCTATCATGGAGGGTCCTTCATTTGATGTATTACGATCAGGTGTTTACAATCAAGTAGTAGCCAATAGATGGGATTGGTTTCGGGAATCCATGGGACCTATCTTAAGCGATGCATTGAAAAGTGCTAAGGGGATAAATTTACGGAATGTAGTATCGCGGTCTCTGCTCATGGGAGATGAGAACCATAGCAGGGAAACCGCATCCACCCTGATTCTAATTGCTGAGTTAGCGCCGCACCTTGCGCTACTCGACATTGAGAAAAAAGAACTTTCTCGGTGCTTGGATTTTATCCGATCTGCTGAACGTTTTTCTCAAAATGTTCTAATTGCAGGTGCAGCAGCAGTACTAAAAGCTGCAGAGAATATCAAATATTCTACCGTAGTTACCGGGATGGGAGGAAATGGGGTAGAAATGGGTGTCAAAATCAGTGCGCTGGGAGGTCGTATGTTCACTGCTCCGGCACCCATCATCTATGGTAGGTTTCTCAATCCCACCACCAAGATAGAAGATACCGAACCTTTTTCTGGTGATAGTTGTGCAGTTACCGTTTATGGTTTAGGTGGTTGTGCTGCCGCAGCTTCTCCTGCAGTGACACTTCTTGGAGGGGGAACGGTCCAAGACGCCTACAATCGAACACGAGAGATGTGGGAAATCACAGTTGGCAAAAACCCCAATTACGCGATTCCTACATTAAGCTTTGAAGGAACACCGACTGCCTTTGATATCTTAAAGATATTGGAGACAGGCATATTGCCTGCCAGTCATGCTGGCATAATACACAAAACAGGAGGATTGGCTGGGGCAGGGATAGCCAGAATTCCTATGGAGTGCTTTGTTAAAGCCTTGGATGCCTTCTTTAGAGAATTGGAGGAGGCGTAAATGAAGATCCTAATTTCAAATGTTGGCAGCACATCTTTTAAATCCAAGTTTATTGACATGGATGCGGAGACAACTAAAGCCAGCGCAGCTGTTGAGCGTGTGGGAAGCGAAGAATCGAGGCTAAAATTCCAATCGATCGGGAAAAATCCAATCGAGTTCATTAAGCCAGTCCCAAACCATAATCAAGCTATCCGAATGGTTTTAGATCTTCTTGTGGACCAGGATGTGGGATGTATCTCTTCTCTTGATGAAATTGATGCCATCGGTTTTAAAACTGTGCACGCAGGCGATTTTCGGGGACCGGCCATAATCAATGACGAAGTGATTTCCATCATGGAGAAATTCAATGAAGCGGCTCCCAGTCACAACCCCCCTTATCTCGCAGCGATAAGAAGCTTTCGAGAAATATTACCCGACACCCCTCAGGTTGCTGCATTTGAAACTGCATTTCATGCAAATATTCCAGACTATGCGTATATCTACAGCGTTCCTTATGAATGGTATGAGAACTATGGCATAAGGCGTTACGGTTTTCATGGTTCTTCTTTGCGGTATGTTTCTGAAAGGGTTTCGCTCCTTGTTGATCAAAAGATCGGCCATGTGCGGTTGGTAGCTTGTCATCTAGGAGGTAGTTCATCGATTTGTGCGATTCTTAATGGCATCTCCATTGATACCAGTATGGGATTCACTCCTCAAGCGGGGGTACCAATGAGCACGCGATGTGGTGATATCGATCCTTTCATTTTTCCCTACATGATGAAGGCCACTGGATTAAGGAAAGAGGATATTTCAGATTTGCTCACAAAACGAGGAGGACTTTTAGGGATATCTGGAATCAGCGCTGATGTTAGGGACTTGGAAAGAGCTGTGGAAGGAGGACATCAGAGGGCATTGCTCGCTCTGAAAGCTTACGCATATGAAGTGAAAAAATATATTGGGGCATATGCAGCTGCACTCGGCGGAATCGATGTGTTGGCTTTTTCTGGGGGGATAGGTGAGAATGCCAGTGAGATGCGAGCCCGAATCTGTTCCGGTTTGGAATTTTTGGGAATTAATATAGATTTGGTTGAGAATTCCCACTATTCAGAACGAGAACGTCGTATCTCAAAAGAAGGCGCAATGGTCCAGGTTTGGATTATCCCAACGAATGAAGAGTTGATCGTGGCAAGAGAAACTGCCAGGGTAATGAAGACCTTCAATAAGTAGTGGGATGGGATGATAGCGACGCTCGTGGGTTATGGTTATATGCAGGTTATGATCATTGGGAGATGAGTAATGAATATCAGTATTGAGAATAAAACAGCTCTGGTAACAGGGGGAAATAGCGGTATCGGTCGTGCTATATCTTTGGCACTTGCCAGATACGGTGCCGATGTCGCACTTACCTATTTTTCTACAACGAGTAACGAGACCATTGACCAAATTAAAGCTTTGGGCAAGAAGTGCTTAGCTGTTAAAATGGATGCCACGAAAAGCGATGAGGTCAACGAAGTGGTGAAAGAAGCTGCTGTATTTCTTAATGGTCATATAGATATCCTGGTGAATAACGTTGGTAACTTAATAAGTCGATGTTTAATTGAAGAGATGAGCGATGATCTCTGGAAGTCTGTGATAGAAATTAATCTGAGCAGTGCTTTTTATTGCACAAGAGCTGTGCTGCCTTATATGAATACGGGTTGGGGAAGGATAATAAATATATCTTCTTTATCGGCTCATACAGGGGGAGCAGGGGGTGCTACAGCATACGGCTCTGCAAAGGCGGGCATGTTGGGATTGACTCGGGGGTTAGCCAAGGAATTCGCCTCTAGAGGCATAACTGTCAATGCAGTTAATCCTGGGATGATTCTTGAGACTGCCTTTCACAGTATTCACACAAATCAAGTAACAATAAATAATCGAATTGCTCAAACCCCCTTGAGGCGTGGGGGAGTACCGGATGATGTGGCGGGGGCAGTAATCTATTTGGCATCAGACCTGGGGTCGTTTGTTACAGGCGTATCGATTGAAGTGAATGGTGGGTATTACTTCTCATAACCATGAGAATCCATTTTTTTATCAAAAACTGACATATATATTTTGGTTTTATTCGATTTACCTTATTTACTGAAGACCTTATTCTTACCTCAAGACGAAATTAAATCATTGGAATTGGTGAGACGAGGATATAAATGAACAATAATCTTGAACAAATAGTGCCTATTGCAACTGATTTAGGTGCTGATATTGTGGGGATAGCTAATCTTATGCCAGCCAGGAGATTTCTGTTAGAGCAAGGTAATGCCTTAGCTACTAGTTTTCCAATAGGAATATCCTTCGGCATAGTTTTAAACCAAACCATTGTCAACCTATTACTAAAATGTAGGGACCGTTCTACTGCAATGCTTTATCGGCAACACTGTTATAACGCGATCAATATCCGACTGGATATTATCTCTTCACGCATTAGCAATTTCATCCAACTTGAAGGCTACGATGCACTCCCAATACCTGCCTCTCAAACCACAGAAGAATTTAAATTGGATGGATATTTTTCACACAAAATTGCTGCCCATTTGGCTGGTTTAGGATGGATTGGAAAGAATCACTTACTTGTAACTCCAAAGCATGGGCCTCGTGTACGTTTAGCAACTGTATTAACAAACGCTCCACTACAAGCAGTTGCAAAGGTTTTACCCTCTGAGTGTGGAGATTGCTCACTATGTGCGGATATCTGTCCGTCAGGTGCTCTGGATAAATACAAGATAATAGACGAGAATCCTAACAAGTTTTATCTTTACAGACAATTGTGTCATGAGTATTTACAAAAAATGGAAATAGAAATTGGATTTAAAGTTTGCGGTTTGTGTTTGTCCAGTTGCCCCTACGGACGATAAAAATATTTAAAAATCGAACCCGTCAATATGTATATTTTGGAAAATTATCTCCAATATATTGTTCTTGATTGCGGAAGTTCATCCAGGTATAAGTCACCTCCGCTGGCAACCGTGCATAATATTAATATGTTTTCCCATGAGAGAATTTGAATAATTGGTAGTTCATATTGAAAGCGGTTGAGATAGCTGATAAACCCTATATACTCACCTCAATTGGTCATTTTACAGTCGAGTTGTGTAGTAATTTCCTTCCTGTTCTATATCCAATATACATTGCTACGGCAGGAATAACTTATTCACAAGTTGGTATATTGGCTTTTCTTTATGTATTCTTCGCATCAGCTACGCAGCCAATATTCGGCTTCATAACGGATAGATGGTACCCGGGACGATTAGCTATCATTGGGGTATTTTGGGTCGGCTCCCTAATGGGCTTGATAGGTTTTTTAAACAATTTCGTTGCATTGGCTTTTCTTATTAGTCTGTCTGCATTAGGTTCTTCCATATACCACCCTTCTGCTGCTTCCATCACGTCAGGTCCTGATCCAAAAATTGAAGGAAGGGCAATGGCTTATTTTTCCATAAGCGGAAATTTAGGAGCTGCATTAAGTCCTTTGTTTATCGGTATATTGCTTAGGTGGTTTAGTTTGCGAAGCACTATCGTTCTGATTCCAATTTCGTTATTAGTGGGATTTTCTCTCTTGCGTTTTTCACTTCAGAATGCAAGAGTTTATGCAAGAGTAAATGATTCCCCTGATATTACTAAACCATATAACAAAAAAATGCTGATTGTACTTGGACTAATATTGATTGGGGTAATGTTTCGCTCGTGGTTTTATTATTCTGTACAGACTTATCTCCCTTTTTGGGTAAACCAATTGAATAATGTAAATCTCAGTGGAGAAAATGCTCTATTCATTATCATGTTCACTGTGGGATTGGGTAGTTTAATCGGGGGGTGGCTGTCGGATCGTATTGGTCCTGGAATGGTTATGGCGTTGGGATTAGGCTTATTAAGCCCATTCTATTGGTTATTTCTTAGCCCTGATATATATTCGTTGTATTTTTCTCTCATTGGAATGGGTGTACTTGTAGGATTCACCTTCCCAACCAGTATTGTTTTAGCGCAATCAGCTTGGCCTCGTAGTGTTGGACTGGTTTCAGCTTTGGTAATCGGGCTAGCTTGGGTCCCTGGAGGAATAGGTGCATCTGTGACCGGTATGATTGCAGATAAATTCTCATTGGAGTTCAGCTTCAATCTGTTATTAATTCCCCCAATTCTTGGGGCAATCTCAATTATATCGGCCCAGATTCTACGATCTAGGTTTATAAATCGAATCAGTATTACATAATCGTGTGTGTGCAGAAGATGTGATTCTATCAGCTAGGGTAAACCGAGTACGTTTTCCTTTCTCAAAGAGTTGGCTTGTCAATTGTATGTGCCCAAGATGCATAGCGTGTAGTATGTAAAAAATCTATCCATAGGCATTTTCATCTATGAGAGGTCGCCTATAATAATCTTGGATAACACCTCCCAGATCATCTCGCCTTTGGATGGGTCCATCTTTCCTCCTTGACAACCCCGATATTGGGAAATGCTGTCCCAATCCTTGGTGTGGTCGATCACGGTTGTA
>Ga0154898_1292_pt6 | contig 18204 bp, 14 predicted proteins | sample Rifle2008BG19ft_FD_105870 | JGI IMG/M metagenome (GOLD analysis project Ga0154898, IMG submission 105870) | Chloroflexi bacterium RBG_19FT_COMBO_47_9
TACCCCGCAAGGATCTAGTGAGTCAACTGCCAGGGCACTCCGTAAAACGTTAACGTAGCAATTACTCTGCGGTAATCCATGAGTCAGAGCTTCCCACTCATTTCCACCAGCCCGGCTTCGGTAGACGCGCAATTTACCCTCGGGAGGATAGTGCTCCGAGTCACTTTTGATCGGCACGACGTAGATGGTTTCCGGTTCATGCGCGTGCACTGCGATGGCAAACCCAAAATCAGACGGCAGGTTACCACTGATTTCGTACCAGCTATCGCCTGCGTTATCACTGCGCATCACATCCCAGTGTTTTTGCATGAACAACACATTCGGATGTGCACTATGCATGGTAATGGAATGCACGCAATGACCTACTTCAGTGCTTGGGTCAGGAAGCTCATAATTGGATTGTAGACCTTTGTTCACCGGGAGCCAGGTCTGGCCACCATCATCTGAACGAAAAGAACCAGCTGCGGATATGGCGGTGATTATCCGGTTTGGATTTCCGGGATCGAGCAAAATGGTATGGAGGCACAAGCCACCTGCACCTGGAGACCATAAATGTCCTTTCGCCTGGCGCAAGCCCGAAAGCTCCTGCCAGCTTTGACCGCCATCACTTGAACGAAATAAAGCGGCATCCTCCACACCGGCGTATACAGTATCTGGATCAGTCAGGGAGGGTTCGAGCTTCCACACGCGTTTGAACTCCCTGGGATGTTGTGAACCATCGAACCACTGGTGTGTGTCTGGGGTTCCTGCATAGATGAACTTGTTACCAACCGTTTCCCATGTCTTGCCACCATCATTCGAACGTTGCATCACCTGCCCAAACCAATCATTGGATTGCGATACGTATAACCGGTCGGGATTTCCTGGCGAACCTTTGATGTGAAAAACCTCCCAACCAGGAAATAATGGTCCATGGATATCCCATTGTTCCCGCTGGGAATCGGAAATCAATATGAATGCACCTTTGCGTGTGCCAACCAGAACTCTAACTCCAGTCATCTCATCTATTCCCTCTATGTTCCTATTCGTTTATCAAATTTACCTGTTCGATGAGCCCATCAGTCCATATTTTACTTGGGATTTTGGACGGAGAAGAAGAGGTCGTCGGGGTCCTTTGAAAATTATCCGTCCTTACATCGGTCGTTGATTGAATCTTTCCTACGCGTTAAATTACGGGTTGTACAAGGTTGATCAGGTTGCCGCAGGTGTCCTCAAATAAGACCGATAGAAAGGTGCCATAGTTTTGAGGCTCGCTGCGGAAGACCACTCCTTTGCCTCCGAGTCGTTGATACTCGCTCTGAAGATCGGCGCTAAGAAAAGCGGTGAGAGGAATACCAGCTTCGAATAATGCTTTTTGATAATCCCTGGCGGGAGGGAAACCCATCGGCTCGAGCACCAGCTCGATACCTTCCGGACCCTCCGGGGAGGTAACAGTAATCCAGCGATACTCCCCAACAGGTACATCCGCCTTTTTAACAAATCCCAACACTTCGGTGTAAAATTTCAGTGCCTTCTCCTGGTCATCCACCATGACACTGCTTAGATTAATACGCATTGGTTCCTCCTTCGTGATACCGGGTATTCACTCATCCTGGCTTTGATCAATTTCCCCGATAATACCACAATTATTATCAAATTATACCTAATAATCCGATGTAAGAGTGAGGTAAATTGTTCCGTGGATTATCCCGGATTGGATGAAATTGAGACTGTTTCCACCCTACCGAGGATGCGCCATGCCAGCAGGGTTAACCACTTGGATGGCACCTTCTTCTGTCCAAATTCCCAATCTTTCCAGGCAGTCCAGACTGATTCTAAGGTATAGCGCCCTTGTTCATCAGACTTGCTCTTTAATACCCCGAGTAGTTCGAGAAGGCGGGGATCATCCTTCAGCCATTCAAAGCGGGATAAGATGTCCAATACATGCATCAGGTCGTACCACACGAAGGGTACCTTGAGCTTACGAAAGTCGGTGCCCATATAGAACATATAGGGGTGTTGGGTGAGGCTCTCGCTCCACAAGCTGAGCAGGGTTTCGGCACCTGTGCGGCATTCAGATGTATTATGCCATTCATCTATGGCGGATAATGCCTTCAGCATGGCGAGGGTAGCAAAAGGACAGGGATCTCCCTTGCGCCCTGGGCCACGGAATTTCCCCAACTCTTTTGAGACCGTGCAAGGCCAGCCATTCCCGCGGATCAATCCAGCTAGGTGATGGGTTGCATCCTTCACCCTTGGATCATCCTGTAAACCAAATTTTGCCAGGGCATACACGATGAGCGGGGCATCACACAACGCCCATGCCCATAGGTCTGTGCCTGAACCCCCAAAGTGGACCGGGATGTTGGCAGACAGCTGGAAGGGTCCTTCGTCTGATTGGTGCTCCAGGATGCGGCTGATGATGGCTTCCATACCGGGATCACTGGCTTTGAGCCCCAGGTCAGCGATGAAGGTCAACTTATGGAAAGGCTGCCCGGCGCTCTTATGGCTGGAGATAACCGTACCTGGCCAGCCTGAAAGCTCAGCAACAAGGTTTTGCACCAAGGGGTACGCCATCAAGGACTGGAACGCCAACCTGACCTGCGGGTCATCTTCGGGCTGTCCCAGCAAGTCTAGCCTGGTCCGATATTCAATCCAGGGATCGTCTTTTAGAAGCCAGTCAATTGGAATATTCATCATCTTTTACCCTCCCGATTTTATCATTTTCCAGGCGTTAGATAGCGCTGCCTGTAGCCAATCCATAGAATGAATATACATTTTCTCCCGGCTTAAGCTGTATTTACAAGGATTATAATAACCCAAGGGAATGCACTCATTACAAAACCTTAGAATCACCTTTGATTTAGAATTTAACTCCAGGAGCAAATCATGACGAATACGACCACCCTCCCCTCCCGTAGTGAAGTCCCATCCGAGCAGACCTGGAACCTCGCCTCGGTCTTTTCTACGCCTAAGGATTGGGAGGCTGCCTGCAGCGAGTTAACCAATATGCTACCTGCTCTTTCTGCCTGCCAGGGGCACCTGGGTGAAAATCCGGAAAAGTTATTAGCATTCATCCAGCTTTATCAGGACGCTGGCACATTGATGGGCAAGATCAATTTGTTTGCCAGTAATGCCTATGCAGTGGACACGCTTGACCAGCAGGCGGCTGCCCGCAATGGGCAGGGACGCAGCCTGATGGCAAAATTCAGTGCCACCACCGCCTTCTTCGACCCTGAGCTGATGCAGATTGGCTTTTCCAGGCTGCGCCAATGGATGCAGGATGAGCCAAAACTGGCATTCTTCGCTCATTATGTGGATAAGCTGGAGAAACGGCAAACACATGTACGCTCTGGTGAGGTGGAAGAGGTACTGGCAATGGTTAATGACCCTTTTTTTGCTGCCACCAGCATCTATAATGCGCTCAATAACGCCGAGCTAAACTTTCAGCCAGCCATTGCTTCAGATTGTACCCTTCACGAAATCGGGCAGGCAAACATCAGCGCCCTGATCACCCACCCCGACCGGGAAGTGCGCCGAACTGCCTGGGAGAATTATTCCGATGGGTATCTCAAATTAAAAAGTACCATGGCCGCCACCCTCACTGCAACCATACGGCAGGATGTATTCAACGCCAAGGCACGCGGTTATGAATCCTCATTGCATGCCTCATTGGCACCCAACAATATCCCCGTGGAGGTCTTCCACAACCTGATCGAGGTCTTCAAGAAGAACCTGCCTACCTGGCAGCGCTACTGGAGCATACGCAGAAAGCTTTTAGGCTACGACTCATTCCACGTTTATGCTATCAAAGCTCCACTTACTACTCAAAAACCGGTCATCCCATTCTGCCAGGCAGTGGAATGGATTACAGAAGGCATGGCTCCTTTAGGCAGGGAGTATGTCGATATCCTGCAGCGTGGATGCCTGGAGGAGCGCTGGGTGGATTATGCCCGTAACAAGGGTAAGCGCGAGGGCGCTTTCTCCAGCGGATCTATGGGCACACGACCTTTCATCATGATGAGTTATGCTGATGATGTATTCAGCTTGAGCACGCTGGCACACGAGCTGGGTCACTCGCTGCACTCCTTTCACAGCCGGTTGTTTCAGCCGTTCATCTACAGTCGCTACTCGCTCTTCGTGGCTGAAGTTGCTTCCAACTTCAATCAGGCCATGGTGCGCCGCCACTTGTTCGAGACCCAAACTTCTCCTGAATTCCAAGTCAGCCTGATTGAGGAGGCTATGTCGAACTATCATCGCTACTTCTTCATCATGCCCACCCTGGCACGCTTCGAGCTCGAGTTGCACAACCGGGCAGAGAAGGGACAGCCCATCAATGCAGATATTCTCATCGGACTTACTGCTGACCTGTTCAAGGAGGGCTATGGTGATGAAGTGGAGTTTGACCACGATCGGATTGGCATTACCTGGGCACAGTTCGGTCACATATATATGAACTTTTATGTCTATCAATATGCTACGGGTATCTCCGGTGCGCATGCCCTGGTGGATAGCATCCTTTCCGGTAAGCCGGATGCTGCACAGAAGTATCTTGATTTCTTGAAGCTGGGCGGCTCGATGTACCCGCTGGATGCTCTTCAGATGGCGGGGATCGACCTCACCTCAAGTGAACCGGTCGAGAAAGCATTTGACGTGCTGGCTGGTTTGGTGGACAGATTGGAGCAACTCAATGGATAGACAACCGTTTTCTTCCGCCCGTTCTGAATTGCTGACTGAGTTTGAGCAGGAATGGGGAAAAGTTGAACACATTTGTGCTGGCATGAGTCAAGCGGATATGGTCACCCCAGGCGTTAAGGGGGAATGGTCAATCAAGGATATCCTCTGCCACCTCTCCGCCTGGGAAAAATACCTGCTGGACCGGCTGGGGATGGTCATGACGGGGCAGCCTCCCCAGTATCCAGTCATGACTTCCTGGGACGACGTCCATCGCTTCAATGCACAGGTATATTCGGATAACAAGGATCGATCACTATCATCGGCGGTCATCGAGTTTCGCAGCCTATACCGGGGTGTGATGACTGTTATTGAAGCCCTTCGTGATGATCAATTCACTCAACCCTATTCTTATGACTTTCCGGATGATGCCCTTTCCCTGTTGCAACTCATCCGGGCAAACACCGATGTACATTTCCGTGAGCACCGCATTGCCATCGAAAAGGAAAAGTAACTATGCTTGAAATGCCCGAAGCCGTGACAATTGCCCAACAAATGCAGTCCACCCTTACCGGCAAGACCTTCCAACACTTTAGCCGTGGTGTGCTAATGCACAAGTTTTTATGGTTAAGCAAAACAGCTGAGGAGTATGCGGCTATCCTCACTGGCTTAAAAATCACTGGGGCGAGTAGCTACGGGCGCTCGATCTTCCTGCATGCTGGTGAAGAACGCTTGTTGTGGTTCGGCGAATTAGGCGGGCGTATCCTGTATCACCCGCAGGGAAAGCCTTTACCAGCCAAGTACCACCTGCGATGGGACTTTACGGACAACTCGGTGATGACCTTCACCCTGCAGATGTGGGGCTTTGTTCAGCTATTGGAGATGTCTGAATTGTCTGAGCAGCCCTATGCCAAGGGGGGCATCCCACCGCTTTCCGAGGCGTTTACTGCGGAGCAATTCAACCAACTTCTGGAGGAGTACCCCGATAAAACCAAAAAGGGCGTCAAGGGTTTTTTAGTCACCAGCCAACACGTCAACGGGATTGGTAACAGCTACCTGCAGGATATCCTGTTCAAGGCAAAAATTCATCCTGCCCGCAAGATTCCCACCCTTAGCACAGACGACCGGCAACGGTTGTACACCGCCATCCAGAACACCTTGACACAGGCGATCAAGCTGGGCGGGCGTGAGGAAGAACGTGATCTGTTTGACCGACCCGGTGGGTATCAGCGGTTAATGAGCAGCCAATCTGTCGGACAACCATGCCCAGATTGCAGCACACCCATCCAGAAGATATCATACCTTGGAGGGGCATGCTATTTGTGTCCCCACTGCCAGGTGCAACCATGAGCATCCCTAAAGTGATGCGAGCCATGTACCTTGAAGCCCAACGCCAGCCCTTAAAGGAGGCGGAAGTCCCTGTGCCACAGCCTGCCTCAGGCCAGGTGCTGATAAAAGTGCATACCTGTGGAGTGTGCCGAACCGACCTGCATGTGCTGGATGGCGACCTGGCTGAACCCAAGTTACCTCTCATCCTGGGCCACCAAATGGTAGGCACGGTTGTTCAGCTGGGCGAAGGAGTTACCCGGTTCACCCAAGGCCAGCGTATCGGAGTACCCTGGTTGGGTTTCACCGATGGTACTTGCCGCTACTGCCAGCGCGGACAGGAGAACCTGTGCGACAACCCTGAGTTCACTGGCTATACCCTGGATGGCGGTTATGCAGAGTATGCCGTGGCTGACCAACGCTACTGCTTTCCCTTATCGGAATATTACAACGATTTAGAAGCAGCGCCACTGCTGTGTGCGGGGTTAATTGGATACCGCACCTACCGCCTGGCGGGGGAGCACTTGGAGCGATTGGGCATCTATGGGTTTGGAGCTGCCGGGCACATCATTGCCCAGGTGGCTGCTTATCAAGGGAAACGTGTGTTTGCCTTCACCCGCCCGGGAGATGAGGCTACGCAGGACTTTGCTCATAAGTTGGGGGTTTATTGGGTAGGTGGCTCGGATGAAACACCCCCCGAGGAGCTGGATGCAGCCCTTGTCCTGGCACCCGTGGGTGCACTGATGGTGAATGCATTAAAAGCAGTTGCCAAGGGAGGGGTGGTAGTGAGCGGCGGCATCCACATGACGGATATTCCCACATTTCCTTACCGCCTGTTATGGGAGGAACGCATCATACGCTCGGTGGCCAACCTGACGCGTCAGGATGGGGATGAATTCCTGGAGCTTGCCCCCAAAGTGCCGGTTAAGATCGCAGTCACCCCTTATAAGCTAGAAGATGCCAACCATGCACTGGATGATTTGCGTTCGGGCAGGCTGGACGGCGCGGCGGTGCTTAAGATCTGGGAATAGCAGGGTGGCATTCAAAACCGACCCTACAAAATCCAACTGCTGATGTAATTACTTTACCCAATGTACCAATTGGTCTAATGGGCGGCGAGGGTGTTGGTCGGGGAACTCACCTGGGTAACCGATGGAAAGGATGACGACCGGGACCTGCCTTTCAGGCGCACCGATTATCAGGCGTACTACTTTCTCGTCGAATGTACCCACCCACACGCATCCCAGACCAAGGTTTGTGGCAGCCAGCATGGCGAAGGTGCATGCAATCGTGGCATCCTGCACGGTGTACAGGCGTGTGCCGCGTTCGGTATATTTTCCCTCGGTCAGCTCGGGATGTGTGCAAAACACCAACGCCACAGGCGCTTTGGCAATGTAATCCTGAGCCAGGGCGGCACAGGAAAGTCCATCCCGCTTTTTGAGATCGGTGACGGCATAGATTTCGTATGCCTGCAGGTTGCCCGCTGACGGAGCCAGGTTGGCAGTCTCCAGGATCTGTTGCAGCTTCTCTTGTTCCACCGGCTGGTCACTAAAGGTGCGGATCGAGTGCCGATTCCTGATCACCTCGGTAAATTCCATTACTTGTTGCTCCTCACCACGGGTTCCACCTTTGGATGGTATATTGTAATCCAAGAAAGGGTATAAGTAAAAATGAGAAGTGAGCCCGGTATTTACCCAAACAAACATGTTCCGATATCAGAAAATAAGGGATTAAACCATACAGGAAGGAAGAATTGTGCACAACATTGCTCGCAAAGAAAGCTCTTCACTTGCTCACAAAGCTAATTCGCGATGCTACGTCTAGGGATGAATGATAAAAGACCGGGAAAAAAACTATAAAAAGGGCTTAAAACGCAAAAAGAGCTGGTTTTTTTAATATTTAACAGACTGTTTAGAGGATGGTCCATGCTAATATGGTATTAAGAAGGCTTATCAACGAAGCCAATAAATCTGATGATGAGCAAATTTATTGCGTTCTTTCACGTACGGTAGCGTCATACAGGTAGCTGCTGGGACGTGAGAATGCAAGTGTGAGGTTGTAGAGACACCTAGCCAGGGCATCTCTGCCTCAAATCACATAACTATAATGGACTACAAGGCAGGCAGCCCACAGATACAGATCTTCACTCACGATGGGCTGGACCAGCTTATGATCGGGAAGGTAGACATGGGACGAATGGGAACTACAGCCCGCATAATTAAAGCTATGACAGCACAAGGAGCCTATCGAGAAGGGCGGAGGAGAATGATACTTATGGCGACGCCAACCATGACCAGGCGGTGACGAGTATGCCGAGTGGTGAGAGTTACGTTTGCGAGGGGAATGGTAACCAAACCCTGCGTAATAACGCGAGGAGAGGCAGCTATACGCTTGGATATGGTGCAAAAAACCGTCTGAGTGGTTCTGACTGGTTCGTGCTAATTGAATGGTTTCATTCATACCCCAGACCCATGAAGGCGCAAAAACGCCATCAACTCGATTTGAGGACATAATGGATCAAAATTTGATCCTGAGGTAGTGAATATTTTCATAAAGGAGATTACTAATGACTGACGATGAAATCTTACAACCAACCGAGATACTAAATTTTACAAATTCGATCCCTATGCAGGCTTACGATGCCACTCTTGAGGCTTGGGCAACTGCAGTAGAGTACCATGATAAAGAGGCCAAGGGGCACACTCGACGAGTCACGGAACTGACTTTATGGCTAGCAAAGGTTATGGAGCTGAGTGATCACGAATTGAAAAACGTTCAGCGCGGCGCAGTATTACACGATATTGGGAATATGGTCGTGCCAGAAAATATCCTGCATTCACAAAGGAAACTAACGGTTGAGGAGTGGGTGACCATCCATATGCACCCATATAATGCCTACGAAATGCTCGAACCCATTGTTTTATTAAGACCCGCATTGGAAATTCCCTATTTTCATCACGAAAAATGGGATGGTACAGGCTACCCACGCGGAATGAAAGGCGAGCAGATCCCTCTGGCGGCGCGTATTTTTACTGCGGTAGATGTATATGATGCAATGATTTCAGACCGCCCATTCCGTAAGGCTTGGCCAAAGGAAGAAGCCGTCCAGTACATCCTGGATGAATCGGGCAAGCATTTTGACCCGAAGGTAGTAAAGGTATTTATGGATCACTGGCAGAAATATGCCTTATAACTGGCATCAGCCCAACCTTGCCCTTCGTTGTGAGCGGGGAGGGAAAATTATTTTCACTGACAATCTCACCAGTGAGTTTTATGTATTCGGTAGTTAACCCATTGGTTGCCAGAGGGGGGATTATATGGAAATTTTGGGGTTGTCCCATGATGGTATAAATCATCGCTATATAGTGCACAAAGTCAGGCAGCAGCAACCACCCACTTCATAAGGGCTCATATTCTCTAAGCCCTTCGTCTTTTGTAGGGTGTGGACTCATTATTTATTTCTGGCATGATTGTTGCATTCAGATAATATACCAGTCAATTACAGAACCGCTGGTAGGTGTTAGATTTAAATGGATTCTGCAAGGAGATGATCGGATGCCCAAAAAACCGACTCCAGAAGACATGGGCAGCAACTCTCACAATCAAAGCATAGGGGGAAAAAAACCGAAGATAAATAATTTGACCATGGGGGTACGTTATCGCGCTCTCGTGGAACAGGTTCCTGCCGTCATTTATACAGATTCGGCGGAAAAAATATATCAAACCCTATATATCAACCCACAACTCAAAACGATCACGGGTTATGATCCGGCGGAGTGGCTTTCTGATGATGACTTGTGGGAGAAAATAGTATTTCCGGATGATCGTGAACGTGTAATGGAAGAATATTTACGTAGCTATACAGCCAAGGTACCATCAATTTCTGAATATAGAATCATTACACGCGATGGCAGGATTATATGGGTGAGCGATGAAACACGATTGATTCGCGACAAAATAGGCAAACCTTTGTTTTGGCAAGGGATCATGGTCGACATCACCGCGCGCAAGCAGGCGGAAGAGGAAATCCATAGAGCGAAACAGCGAATGGAAATGTTAGTCACCTCAAGCACGGTGATGCTTTATACATGCAATGCTTTTAGCGATTTTGATGCTACATTCGTAAGTGACAACATATATGTAATTACGGGCTACACAAAGGAAGAATTTCTATCTAAAGGATTTTGGGCTAACCATATTCATCCCGATGATGTGGCTAAAGTTTTTAATGTTCTTTCAGCTCTAATTGAGAATAATTATCATAAGCATGAATATCGATTTTTGTTTAAAGATGGTTCTTACCATTGGATGTACGATGAATTGAAATTGTTTAAGGATAACAGTGGAGATCCTATAGAAATTTTTGGAACCTGGTCTGATATCACCGCGCGCAAGCAGGCAGAGGAAGCATTGAACCAGAGCGAGGACAAATTCAAGTATGTTTTTGACTATTCTAATGTAGGGAAGTCAATAACCTCGCTTGAAGGTGAGATCCATTTGAACAAAGCGTTCTGCGAAATGTTGGGCTATTCCCTGGAAGAACTCCAAGGGAAGAGGTGGCAAGATATCACATATCCTGATGACCTTGAGTTAAGTCAAACAGAGTTTGATTCCATCCTTTCTGGCGAAAAGGAGACGGCGCACTTCACTAAAAGATATCTTAAGAAAAACGGTTCCATTATATGGGCAGATATAAGCACATCCCTACGTTGGGACAATCAGGGCAAACCGCTTTATTTTATTTCTGCAGAAATAGATATCACCGAGCGCAAACAGGTGGAAATGGTACGTGAGGTGTTGTATACCATTTCCCAGGCAGCGGTCACCGAGAACCTTGAAGATCTTTATCTCTCTATCCATCGCGCCCTCGGCAATTTGATGCCGGTCGATAACTTCTATATCGCATTCTACGACCCCGAGGCTGACCTGCTCAGTTTTCCTTACACTGTGGACCAGCGCGATGAATCCTCCCCTCCAAGAAAACCAGGTCATGGTTTGACCGAATACGTAATTCGCACCGGCTGTCCTTTATTGGTCGATCAGCAGGCGTTTACACAGCTCATCCAGCAAGGTGAAGTGGAGCTGGTAGGTGCCGATTCGGTGGATTGGGTGGGAGTGCCATTGAAAATGGGTGAGGAGATTTTTGGTGTGATCGCTTTGCAGAGTTACACTGAGAGAGTGCGGTTTAGCCAAGCAGATATGAAAATGCTGGAGTTTGTCTCCGCTCAAATAACTCCCGTCATCGAGCGTAAACTGACCCAACAGAGAATTGCCGATGCGCTTGAGTTCAACCTTGCACTCATCGATGTATCTACAATGGGCATCGTCGCCTATGACTCTTCAGGGCAGTGCATTTTAGCAAACGAAGCGATTGCCAGGATCCTTGGCACGACCCGCGAACAAGTTCTGAAACAGAATTACAATCACATTGAATCATGGAGAAATTCAGGGTTGCTTGAGTCTGCCCATGAGACCGCAGTCACAGGCAATGAAACACGACGAGAAATCCACACAATGAGTAGTTTTGGAAAAGAAATCTGGTTGGATTGCTGCTTTACTTACCTTTTTTCTAATGGAAAATCTCACTTACTTCTAACAGTCAATGATATATCCATCCCTAAACAAGCAGAGGTTACTCTGCAGGCTTATGCAGCTAAACTGGAAGAATATAATCGCGATCTGCAAGATCTTGCTATTGAGCGCAAGCAAGCAGAAATTGTGGCACTCGCTAGTGAGGCGAAATACCGCGCCCTGGTGGACACCTCTCCTGATGGCATCACCATGACTGACCTGGAAGGCAAACTGGTGCTGTGCAATCAACAAACAGCGCACCTCCATGGCTATGAAAATCCGGAAGCCATGTGTGGTCTCAATGTCTTTGAATTGATTGCCCCGGAAGATCGGCAATTGGCAATACAGAATGCCCAAAAGACGCTCGATGAGGGTAATGTTACTAACATAGAGTACATCATGTTGCGTAAGGATGGCAGCCGTTTCCCAGCAGAGCTCAGTGCCGCCATCATTCGTGATACTGTAGGTGCTCCTGCAACCTTCATTGCCATCACACGAGACATCACTGAGCGGATGCTAGCGATGGAAGCGGAGAAGCGGCTTATACAATTGAAGGAAGAATTCATCGCCAGTGTATCTCACGACTTGAGAACCCCGTTGTTTAGCCTCAAAGGATATTTAGACCTGCTACGTAACGGGAAAGTGAACGATTCTGAAGTGCAGAATGAGTTCCTGACGCGTGCATCTGTGGATGTGGATCGCCTTATGGAAATGGTGAACGAATTGTTAGATGTCTCTCGACTGGAAAACAACCGTATGGTGTTGAACTGGGAGGAAGTCGATCTAGAGACGGTTATCTTGGAAGTGCTGCAATCATTTCGAGACCAAGCAAATGTAAGGCGGATTTCTTTGACATCTGCCCCGTTGGATATATCTTTGATTGCTGAGGTGGATCCTTCACGGATGCGACGTGTATTAGCCAATTTGGTGGAGAATGCCATCAAGTTCTCGGATGTAGATGGGGGCATATTGGTTAAGGGTGAGTCGGGGAATGGAAATATAACCATCGATGTTATTGATCAAGGGTGTGGCATTCCCGCAGAAGATTGTTCTAAGGTATTTGATAAATTCTATCAAGTTGGTCACACTCTTAAAAAGAATAGGTTTGGAACGGGTTTAGGGTTGTATATTTCTAAACAAATCGTTGAAGCTCACGGAGGTTCCATAGCGGTGAAGAGTCAATTGGGTATTGGAAGCACATTCACCATAACCATCCCCGTGAAGAAAGGGATATGATCTATGGCTGAGCATAAAAATATAAGCGCGAAGATCCTTGTTGTGGACGATGAGCCAAATGTATTGCGCATGGTTAGTTATGCCTTGCAAGCTGAAGGATTTGAGGTTGTCGTTGCACAGAACGGTAATGAAGCCTTAATCAAAGTCCTAACCGAGGCGCCGGATTTAGTCGTACTGGATGTTATGTTGCCAGACATGAGCGGTGCGGAGGTTTGTGAACAACTAAGGAAGAAGCAGGAAACCATTGATTTGCCTGTCATTATGCTAAGTGCCCTAGCGCAAGTCTCTGATAAGATCAGATGTCTTGAAGCTGGTGCGGATGAATATGTCACCAAACCAATTGCACCGGAAGAACTCTTGGCGCGCATAAAAGCTCTCTTGGCGCGTTTTCGTCAGGTGCGCCGTTCCTTACCCAAACAACCAGGTAAGGTGCTGGGCTTCATCGGTGCCAAAGGGGGTGTTGGAACAACAACCGTTGCTCTGAATGTAGCCAGTGCACTCGTCGAACAGGAGAAAAGCGTGGTAGCTGCAGAAATCAGGTCCAGCTACGGGACATTCTCGGCTCAATTGAACCTGGTTCAACCTCAAGGCTTGGTCAGACTACTTGAACACGATCCAGGTAAAATCGATGCGCGTGAAGTACGTTTGCGTTTAGCTGACCTCCCATCGGGTTTGAGGCTCCTGGTCGGTCCGCAATGTGTGGCTGAATATCGAGGGATGGAATCCAAACAAGTGGAGGCGATTATCCAAATAATTGGCTCGATGGTAGACTATGCAATTCTTGATTTACCCTGTTATTCCTCGGATGCCAACCAGGCAGCCATTCGATGTTGTGATATGGTCGCATTAGTTGTTGAACCTGAATCAACGGCTCTGGCGTCGGGAATCGTTGCTGTGGAACAAATGAAGTCATGGGGAGTTTATGGGAAATGTCTTGGCATAATCGTTGTCAACCGTGCACCTCTCGCAATCCCAATTAATCTCGATCAGCTTAAAACTATGTTGGAGCATGAGATCATTGGGGTTATCCCCACAGCAGCTGAGGCTCTAATCACCTCGCAACGCGAGGGATTACCTGTTATTCTCTACCAACCCAATTGCGATGTCTCGAAGGCCTATATCGATATAACAAAAAGGATATCTGCAAGCGCAGGATGGATCAGATAGAGAATATCCACGACCCTAACAGCCTCTTGACAGGGGAGGGGGATTTAATTTATTCAACCAGCTCTACATAAACCACTTTTTGTGGGCACGGTATTCGCGCGCTAATCAATATAACAAAACAGACAATCATGAATTATTCGCATCGAATTACCTCAATCCGGTAATCATCTGGATTGGTGGGGAGTAGGGCTACTATAAAGTGAACATGGGGGAGTGAGCATTTAAGAACTCTGTAGTGGATCGGTAAAACCAGGCACAGCCCTTAGGATTGGGGTACACATTAGGAAAGAAGTCCATTAGGATAGAAAGGAGCAAGTCCAACCCAGAATTCACGCTCGGGTAGTGTTTGAGCTCATCTCAGGTAAAATGGGCTTAATGGCGGTCAGCCGAGAGTATGGCATCAAAGATACAGTGCTTTCGTGATGGAAGCAAGAGCTCATCGAACGAGCAGGCTAGGTGTTTGAGCCGCCGAATCTAAATCGACAAGAAAAGGAAATCGCCGGGCTTAAGAGGGTTAACTAAAAACTGATGATCCAGAATTACGACATGAATTGGGAGGGGATGAAGGACAACCAGCCGGATCGGAGCTAGTACAGCTGTGGAAAGGTGACACAAGAACTACGCATGCTGGCAGGAGGTACATCCTTTAAAACTAATTGGACATACAAGTCAGCAAATCTGGTGAGTTCGAGGACCTACCCAGCCAGCGATAGCGGGAGGGCGGAAGAGGTGGTAATCTTCACTTACCTAGCGCAGATGCTGCTGGATATCGTGATTGGAACGAGTACCTATAAAAAAAACCGGTTATGAGGCGGTGGGAAGAGTGAATGTGCACGGCCTGGGACAATGGAGGAGCGACCGGTGATACGAGAGCATTATACTGATTACCTTTGGACAGATGTGAATGGACAAGGGCGGCTAGAACAGGTTATAAGTGGATCCATTGCATATCCGACCAGCTACATTGCTATCCGTTTAAAACCAGGCGGGTGAGCACAGCGCGATGGTCTGAGTGAGGTCCAGTACAGCCATCTAAATGGCGGGTCTCCAGAACTTTCCATTTGGACTTACCAGGATGCAGGAAGATATAATCCAGACGAGCGCGTCGAATCACACTGCCCCACGGAGCACGCAGTTCATGGGTGGTGCCATCGGCATGGGGATGCAGGTGACGGAAGGTATCCAGCCAGGTAGAACGCATGCGGGTAATGTGGGGGGAATTTTCGTGAGCATTGAAATCGCCACCGATCACGGCTGGCTGCCCACCCATGATTGAGTTGAGCCAGGTATACAAATGGGAAAGCTGGCTAGCATTCTGGCGCTTGAGCAGACCCAAGTGTACGGAAATTGCAGCGAACGAGCTGGACGGAGAGAGTACCTTTGCCCCCATTGCCAGTCGATGAACGAAAAGATTAGCCGATGAGCCAAGTTGCTGCAGGTATAAGGTTTGTATTGGGAAACGGCTTAGGATTGCCAATCCTTCTTCGAAGCCAATGCCTATCTCATGACCATTGGCACGCGAGTAGGCAGATGCCATATCGAGTCGTTCCGAAAGCCACTGATCTACATGAAGCTCCGAGCGATGTGACACTTCTTGTAGCAGTACCACGTCAGCCTTTTCAGCTTTGACCATGCCGGCGAAACTTTCGAGCCGCTGTGTAAAATTCCGATGTTGGGGCCAATCGTGCCATAAATTTGCACTGATGATGGTGAGTGGCTCGTTTTCAACGTGATGGGTGAAACGGGGAAGCCGTCGTACAGTCAACCGTCCAACCGGCTCAGCAACTGCGCATACTTTCTGAGCCAATGGGCGTAAAAGGCGAATAACTGGCAGTTTCAATAGACGACGTATTCGTGGTTGTATACCCATAAAAAAAGAGGCACTCCTCGCAGGGTGTGCCTCAATAAACACTTCCTGTGTAATTGGCATTCAAGCTCCAGCCGTGAGAATTATCCAAAATCCGGCTGATTATACCTTAGAATGTCTGATTATCTAATTACGTTTATGCAAGGTTTGGAAAGCTTTGCGCATGCCTTCGAGGAACCCCGGCACCACCTCACGGGGGAATCTCGGCCAGGTAATGATAACGGCAGATAAAATGAGCACAATGATCAAAACGCCCAAGCCGGTGGCGCTCTGCAGAGTCGTCACGATGAACCAAAAATAGATGGGTGCCTGGAAAAGCATCCCTGGTGCAGGGATAACCCCATATCTGCTGAAAAACAATGCCCAGGCTAACAAGTAGATCACACCCACCCACCAGCTGACGTAACCTGCTCCAAGCATGTAAACCAACAGACCGACGGAGACCGTCATATCGACTTGCAGGTCGTGGTCTCCGATCCAGGTATGGTAGTAGACCCGGCTGCGACGGGCAATTGGGCCATCCACCATATCACCGCACCAATCAGCGATCATCACCCAGGCAGCCAGGGGCAATGACTCCTTCCCGACAAGCAAACCCAACCCGGCAAGGAAGAATGCCATTAAACCCCGGCTGAAGGTGATCAGATCAGCAACCTGTTTTGCGACGAGCATAACTCTCCCTGCCAACCTGATATGAGTGTATCAGGCCTCTTATTTATACTTTATCAGAAAATCGGACTGATTTCAAGTGTCTTTTCACTGATTCAGCCTTATTGGTGTTTCAGCGAAGAAGTCAATAACTTGTTGATCAATAAGCTTTTCCAAATACCAGGCCTCGAGGATTATTGGTTGATTATAGTTGGTGTCATTAAATACGAGAGAAAATTTTGTCAGACCAGTCTCATCAGTTATATATTCCTCACCATCAATCTTAATCACTCCTGAATTGATTGGATTTCCTTGTGAATCGGTTAAGATCACATCGAATTCCCGTATTACCTGAGCATTTTTCCATTGAAGGTTGGTCCGAACACTATCATCTATTTTCAAACTCCCTGAAATCGTGAAATTATTGCTCTTAGAATGGTATTGTACGTCTCCAATTATTTCACCCGCATTCGACCAAGAACCATTTTTAAAAATGATCGTTCCTGAGAAAGCTCTCGGGATAAATTCGACGATATGAGAATTGACGAGTTTTATTGTTGATGATCCACTCGGTTGAAGGAAGAGATAATTTGAATCTGTAATTGTCACATTGGCATCAATGATTGTGAACGGCCACTCTCCTTCTACAACAATATTCTCCAGGATGATGTCACGATACTTTAGACTAGAAGGCTCGCCTATTTTGAGATTCTCGAATTCAGCAGTATCATTCCGTACTTCAATAAATACTTTACGCAGCTCAGAATCAGAAAGCCTAACATGCGAATCTGGGTCAAGGAAAAAAATCCATCCTCTCTCGAATGGTCCATGCTCAAGTTCACCCGTAAAGTCGTCTTTTAGGACCGTGACTTTGTCTAATGTAAGATTGTAATTTGCGTCTGGTATCAAATCTTGGACTTTCCAGTGATCAAAATATGTTCCAGATTTAAGATCCGTAGCAGTTAGATGAGCCCCAGCAGGAACGCTCAATCCCAAAGCTCCTATTGTGGAGTTAGTTACTGTAGTATTTCCACCTGCCACCTGAAGTAATCCGCCTATCTCATAAATCATTTCTGAATTCTCCATCATCAACGTGGCTCCGTCAGACATATCAAAATAATGGATCGACGTAGGAGAATCGATCATGCTCGTAGTGCCGTGATTGATAACACATGCGAGGCTACCGCTCTCGGGTCCTGGGTATATGAGGGAATTATCAATGATCAGGGTTGCATCCGGATCGACAAATATATAGACATGGATCGTGGGTGTGCTGCCGCGTTCCATCCTGAGTTCTGAATTCTTAATAATGAGCGTTGCAGAATCACGAACAAAAATTTTTCCTTTTTGAATGACTTTTGTATTCTCAATATTATTTACTTCAGTTCCTTCGATCACCCAGTCCCCTTCCTGTACAGTCCATTCAAAAGGACATATTTTCGTAGAGGCAGTCAGACAACCGGCATCACGAAGATTGTATTGAAATGCATTGGTTACACCCATCTCTGGAACAGAAAATTGAAGCACCCCGCAACAGGGAAAATCAACAAGGTCCAACCCCGATACCCATGGCAATGATCCAATAATAAGTCCATCGGGAGGTTGATCGAGTGGAGCATTGGGGCGCACAATAATCGAACCAGATTCTTCTCCCATTGGGAATTCAATCCCATCGATAAAAGTCGTCCATGGCGACCATGATTTTGGCCAGGGGGTGACATCGATTTTAATGACAT
>Ga0154898_1245_pt1 | contig 14078 bp, 14 predicted proteins | sample Rifle2008BG19ft_FD_105870 | JGI IMG/M metagenome (GOLD analysis project Ga0154898, IMG submission 105870) | Chloroflexi bacterium RBG_19FT_COMBO_47_9
AGCCTATAAAGGGACAAGCCGACGGCTTGAAGTCGATGGACGACGGTTAGAGGTAAAAATCCCGCCAGGGGCAAAAACTGGTACCAAGGTGCGCGTAGCTAATACCATCCCAACTGGAATACCAGATCAGAAAGGAGATTTATATCTTGTGATCCGTGTTGCCGATGACTCACGGTTTAAGGTTAAGGGTAATGATTTACACACCGATGTGCCAATTGATCTGTACACTGCAGTATTAGGTGGGGAGGTAACCATACAAACGCTTTCTGGAAACGTTGTTTTAACCATCCCAGCAGGTATTCAACCCGGACAATCCATCCGCTTAGCCGGTCAAGGCATCCCACGATTAAACGCCCCAAACAATATGGGAGATTTATTTGCACATATCAAGATAAAAATCCCCCAGAAATTATCCCAACGGCAAAAAGAGCTTTTTCAGGAACTTAAGCGTTCGTAAGTTAGCTAACTTGTTCATCTTTATGACAGAGAGGAGTCTCCATGTTAACTGAAACGAACCTGCAGGAACTACTTGGTTATCAACCAGAAAAACAGGTGCTGAGCGTTTATCTGAACACCGATCCCACTGAAGGAAATGCAGATGTATATCGAAAAAATCTGCGCAGTATGTTGAAAGAAATTAACTTGACCTTAGATGTTCAAGCTGTTGATCATTACATCAGCAGCGAGTTTGATTGGTCTGGTCGAAGTGTGGCAATCTTTTCCTGCACAGCAGACCATTTCCTTCGTGCTTATTCTCTGGCTATTGCTGTACATAACCAGGTTGTCGTTGCTGATCGCCCATATGTCAAAACGTTGGCATCATTATTGGATTTTTATGGAGGATACGGGGTTGTGTTGGTCGACAAGCAGGGAGCCAGGTTATTCTCGTTTCACCTAGGTGAACTCAAAGAACAGGAAGGGATCCTCGGTGATAGTGTCAGGCACACTAAACGAGGAGGGGCTTCAGCAAAGCCTGGCATGCGTGGCGGGATGGCTGGACAGACCCGATATGAAGATGAAGTTACCGATCGCAATATTCGGTATGTCGCTGATTTTGCCTCCCACTTCTTTAATGATAATAATGTCCGTAGGGTTTTGATTGGCGGTACAGATGAGAATATAGCATTACTACGCAACCAATTGCCGAAAAGTTGGCAGAGCTTAATCGTTGGAATATTTCCCATGAGCATGACCGCCAGTAAAGATGAAGTGCTCGAACGAGCGCTTCAAATTGGCAAGCAAAATGAAATCCATAAGGAGGAACTGTTATTAAATAAACTGGTAACTGGCGCAGCCAAGGAGAGAAAAGGCGTAATCGGTCTGGACGATACCCTGGTTGCTGTGCATGATGGAAGAGTGCAGTCGCTTGTTATTCAGGATGGATATCGAGCGATAGGATATCAATGCCAGGGTTGTGGATATTTAACAGCCCTAGAAATGCCGACCTGCCTGTTTTGCGGTTCGAAATTTAAGGAAATTCCAGATGCGATTGAGATGGCAGTCCACAAAGCGATGAAGGCTGGAGGAGATGTAGAGGTCCTACAACATCAACATAAAGTAAGAGGATTTGAAGGTATCGGGGCGTTGCTTCGCTATTAGTCAGATGCAACAAGATCAGAAACCTCTTTTAGAAGGTGTGCGCGTATTAGACCTCAGCCGGGTCCTGGCTGGTCCATATTGTACGATGATGCTTGGCGACCTGGGGGCAGATATCATCAAAGTAGAAGCACCCGGTATGGGTGATGATACAAGACATTGGGGTCCACCATTTACAACAGGGGGAGAGTCTGCATATTTTTTATGTGTCAATCGCAATAAACGAAGCATAACAATCAATCTTAAATGTGATAAAGGTATCCAAATCCTAAAAAAAATAATCCAACAGAGTGACGTGTTGGTAGAAAACTTTCGGGTGGATACCATGGATAAGTGGGGTCTAAACTATGAGACATTGCAACAATTAAAACCAGGCTTGATCTACTGCTCCATCACCGGGTATGGTAGTACCGGACCCTATCGCAACCTTGCTGGATATGATTTCATCATTCAAGCCCAAGGCGGTTTGATGAGCATCACTGGACCTGAGGAAGGTGAGCCATATAAAGTTGGTGTGGCAATAGCGGATATAACTGCAGGTTTATTCGCTTGTAACGCCATACTGGCTGCCTTATATGCTAACCAAATCAGTGGCAGAGGACAACGAATCGATATTTCACTACTCGATTCGCAAATCGCATGGTTGGCAAATGTGGGTAGTAATTTCCTCATATCCGGAGAAAAACCCAACCGGTACGGCAATGCACACCCGAATATTGTCCCATATCAAACATTTAGAGCCACCAACGGTTATTTTGCCCTTGGAATTGGTAACGATGGCCAATGGAAGCAATTCTGTGAAAGCGCAGGTATTAAAGATTGGGCTGAGGATGACCGATTTAAAACCAATGCTAAGCGAGTAGAGAATCGGAAAATTCTGATCCCGTTATTAGAGGATTTATTTTATCAATATGAAATTGCACACTGGCTATCAATTCTTGAGTCGGTAGGAGTACCTTGTGGACCCATTAATTCAATCGATCAAGTAATGGATGACCCTCAAGTGCAAGCCCGCGAGATGGTTGTCCAGGTGGATCATCCCAATGCCGGACTCATCCAGATGGTTGCTTCTCCATTGAAAATACCCACCGCCAAAGTTGAAGTTCGATTACCTCCACCTATGCTCGGTGAACACACAGAAGAAGTATTACGCGAGCAGCTGGGATATGATCACAAAACCATTGCAGAGCTGCGGACCGAAAAGATTATTTGAATAATTCAATATTCCATTTATAGACTATTGACCGGCAATGCCTCCATAGGTGAGGTGCTTCAAGTCTTTTATGGCAAGATCTATTTCCTCTATAGTGATAAAATGACCGTCCTGGATGTGGCTTAATTCTCCCGCTGAAACCTTCTCAAGAGCTATTTCACGAATCGTCATATTTCGTTCGATCGCTTGCTTAACCAAGATAGCACTTACTGAATAACCGATAAGGGGATTAAGGGCTGTTGCGATGATTGCATTCCTGGCCAGCCAGCTTTCAGCCTTGATACGGTTGGCTTGTAATCCAATGACACATTTTTGGGTAAATGTTGTAATGGCTCCAATCATCACCTGCATCATCTCAAACAAGTTATGGGCGATGATGGGCATCATTACATTAAGTTCAAGTTGACCAGCTTGTGATGCCAGTGAGACTGCCAGGTCACAGCCCTGGACATGGTACATGGCCATGTTGAGCATTTCAGCCATAACCGGGTTGACCTTTCCTGGCATGATGCTTGAACCAGGTTGCACAGCCGGTAAATGGAGTTCATCCAATCCGGTAGCTGGACCTGAGGCGAGTAAACGAAAGTCATTGGCTATACGCGTGAGAGTGATCGCAAGGGTGCGGAGAGAGGCTGAAAAATCAGCAGCATCTGCCATCGATTGCATCGATTCGAACAGGTTATTCGAACCGTATAAAGAAAAACCAGTAAGCTCTGAGAGGCGGCGGACCATGCGGGCGTGATATTCAGGGTGGGCATTTAGACCGGTTCCTGTGGCAGTACCACCAATTCCTAAACGCCTCAATCCTTCTGCAGTACGGTGTATGCGATCGGCGTCGCGCTGGACGGCGGTTGCATAGGCACCAAACTCCTGACCCAGACGAACCGGAACAGCATCCTGTAAATGGGTGCGACCTGATTTTACGATATCATCGAATTCAAGTGCTTTTTGCTGTAAGGCACTCACAAGCCCATCAATTGCTTCTAGGAGTTCATTCAACCGCCACAAACAGCCAAGACGGATGGCAGTGGGAATAGTATCGTTTGTCGATTGTGACATGTTGACATGATCATATGGATTTACACGGTATTCACCCAAACTGCCTCCAATAAGGAGTGTGGCGCGGTTGGCAATGACTTCGTTTGTATTCATATTATGGCTGGTACCCGCGCCTGCCTGGAAAGGTTCAACCATAAATTGCTCATCCCATCGCCCGTCCATTACTTCTTGAGCTGCTGTAATGATTGCAGATGCTATATCACGGTTCAATAAGCCCAATTCGTGATTGACTTCCGCTGCAGCACGCTTTATGACTGCCATGGACCAAATGAATGCACGCCAGGGACGAAGTCCAGATATGTTGTAATTGTTTAATGCGCGTTGAGTTTGAGCGCCAAAGAGAGCGTTGGCGGGGACGCTTACTTCCCCGAGTGTATCATGCTCAATGCGGATAAGTTCATCCATACCGTGATCCCTCCTGGAAGGAAATGATAATACAAGCTAATAGTATAAGGATGCTTAGATTTTCGTGTGGTTTCGATTAATGAGCAGGTGCGCGTTCGTTGATCTGACTGGCGAGCGTATTGAACTGCATAGCAATGATGCCATCTGGTTGGACTGCGGTTAGTGGGACCGCCCGTTCTGATGCCCGGTATGCCTGTTCAACGACAGGGGGAAAACCCATGACGGCGGGGTAACCTAATATCTGTTCCACCTGGCTGATATTCAAAACAATATCGGAGCGGGTGCGATTAACTAAAACGGTACTCATGGTTTTAACACTTCCAAAACCCTTAAGGTGAAGATCACTGGCAAGCAGCTTCGAACGTTTAATGGGTATCGGTTGGGGTTCTACCACCATGATCAACTCATTGCATTTGTTCAGGATGGCATTAAAGCCTGGATGAAAACTTGTTCCAATATCCAAAATCACCATATTTGCCAAATTGGATAGGTGATCGAGAATGAGCTCCAATTGAGGGGTGCAGGCAGCATATTCATTGTTTTCTGTCTTGTTGGAGGCGGATAAGATTTTAATTCCAAAGCTGGTCTGGATGAGCTCATTGGAGACTGCACCCATCGTGATATCAACCAACTCCTTGCTCAATAAATTTGGTAGGCCAACTGGTTCGGTAAGGTTTAAATCCAAAGCCCACGAGCCTTGCCCTGGTTTCAACTCAGCAGCGATGACCTTGACATTGTATTTTTTAGCATAAGTGATAGCTAGATTCAAGGCAACTGTGGATACACCAGCACCTCCTGTAGCAGACAGTATGCCAACCATATAGCCTTTATCACCAGCAATTTCTACTTTAGCAAATTTTTGAGCCAATAGATTGCGGATATTTGCCTGAAGATCAATCGGGTGAATGGGTTTGGTCAAGTAAAGGTTCACACCAGCATCATACCCAGCTAATTTATCCTCTATGGTGGTTTTTGCAGTGAACATTAGAATAGGTGTGGTAGCGGTTTTGGGGCTCCGGCGCAAGTTACGGCTGACTTCATATCCATCCATACCGGGCATCATGACATCGAGGATGATCAGATCAGGATGCTCAACCTGTACCCTTTCGAGAGCTTCCATACCAGAGGTGGCGAATACAACAGAATATCCCAAACGGCTCAACATGATGTTGATGAATTTTACGGTATCAGGATCGTCATCGACGATCAAAATTTTATCGGCCATGGAAGCCTCCTCAGATGGATATGTTCTCCTTTAACAGTGTAGCATAAATTATGGTTTGCGGCAATCGTGAAACTTACTAACAAAGTTGCAAGGTGAGCAGGAGTGAGGCGTTATAGAAGATCGCTTTGAGGTAGAAGCAGGGAAAGTAATTTCATGTGCTTGGTGTACATCTCTCCTGGGTCACTCTGTGGTGACATTCGGTTGCCTGGGTTCCGGAGAGGCAAGCAGTATCACTCCAAAGATAGCCAGGGTGAGACCAATGAGGGCGGGGAACAAGCGGCCTTGACCATTTGAAAGCGACTCCTGGAATATGATGACACCAAGCAATACGCTCGCGATGAGTGTCGAAGCGTTGCTAGCAGCCATTGCTGGTGCCAGGAATCCTGTCTTGAGAGCTGATTGTAGCAGAGCAAATCCAACTAGCGCCGATATAATGAGTGCATACGTGGTCCAAGATGACAGGAGTGCTGCCACACCGTAACCGAGCTGAGACATAAATACTTTTGTGACGGCAGCCTGGAAAGCATAGCTGAGTCCGGCGGCCGTGGCAAATAACGCGGCAGCTACAGCACCTCGACGCTGATAAGCAAGCCGCGCTAAAAGAAACATCTGGCCACCAATGATAATCCCTGATATCCACCAGACGGAAGATTCCGGTTGGGAGGTACCACCTTGTGGCTGCCCAACAGCAACAAAAAATAGTATCCCAATGAGGGTAGCGGAAGCACCAATGATCGATCGACGACCAACTCGCTGACCAGTGAAGCGCACTCCGAGCGGTAGAGCGAAGACGAGGCTAAGGGCGCACAGAGATTGCACTAAAGCCAGGCTACCCCGGTCCAAGGCAGCAGCCTGCAACACCTATCCGAAAATCTGCAGCGAACCACCCAAAAGCCAAACCGGCTTGCGAATGATCTCCCTCAGGAAGCGGGGATCGCCTTCTACTGCCGAGGTTTGAAGTGTGCCTCGTTGTTGCAGCACCGTACCAAGAGCAAACGAAAATGCGGCGAGGAGGGCAAGGACAGTTGCTGACATTTAATCTCTCCAAAGGGGAGGTTGATTATGTATGGTTCTCTGGCTTTCAGTCGAATAATAAATATTATTGTTTATGTTTCTATCGATACCCAAGTGTATAACGCAGGGAGCAACATTAGAAGTTATCGTGATTGCTAGAAGCTAATCAAATATCCAGAATAAAGCTTTTTGAACATCTTAACCGGGAATTCTTACGATTTATAAGAGTGTTCTTTTTATGTTCTCAATTGAAAATGGTTTTCCATGGGCAGGGAAAACCATCCTGGCACCCATATCAATCAGCTTCTTCCAACTCTTTTTTATTGTCTGCATATCATCACCAAAGATTGGCAGGCCAGGGCTGAGACGCATCGGAAACATATTCATGGCTAGATCTCCAACAAAGACCTGTCCGCCATTCAACAAGACGCTGATCGAACCCCAGGAGTGCCCGGGGGTATAGAAGGCTCTACCAGGAATCCCAAATTCAGCCAATGATATCTCATCATCTCCTGCAACAATATCAACCGTAAAGGTAGGGAGATGCATATTTGATGTATAAAGTTTTAATACTTCGATGATAATCTTGCCCCATAAGGTAAAACCGGGAGGTTGAGAAGGGTGAGTTTCATCCAAAAAATGCATATCTTTCTGATGCATGAGAACCCTGGCACCGGTTAAGGCTTTGATTTCTTTGACAGAACCAATATGATCCCAGTGTCCATGAGTCAGAAGGATAAGCTTGATATCTTCAGGCTTGATTGAAGCTTTTTCAAGCCCACGGATAAAATTCCCTATCTTGTGAGGGTCTCCACCGTCAATTAGGATGACACCCTCGCCCCTAATAGCATAAATCGTATCAAACATCATCGTAATTGGAAATATTTTTACATCCAAGAGGGCCTCCTGTAAGTAAATCTGCATACGAACAAGAAAAGATTCACAATCCGTCAATTATTTTTGAAAACAAGCATGATAAAAGCTAAGGATCCAAAGATAGAAGCTACAAAAGGTACTGGTGGTGAATTCATATCAGAGGTTCTAATTGGTGCTTTAACATTGTAACCCCATAGGATACCAATAGCTTCGGGAGATGGGAGGCTGGATATACAGGAGAGGTTGAAGCAAACATTTCATTCAGTTTTGTTGCATTTGATATAAATAATCTATATAATATATTCGGTAATAGCAACCTTGGCTATTGCTTTCTCGAAGGTATAGCAATCCGGCTCTTTATCTGACAATATCAAGTAGATATATGTGGCTCACATCTCAAAAAAGACTATTCTCTCAATAGCTTTGGTGTTCCTGGGTGTCATCCTCGGTTCGCTTGTCATTTTTGGTTATTCCATGAGTGGGGGAAAAACAAGTATTACGCTTGCCTTTCTGATGGTTGCTATTGTTTGCATTATGACTGGATCAATCATGGGATTTTCGCGATTACTCGACAGACGTGTAATACCACTTATAGATGAAATCCATAGGGATATTGAAGATGATGTACAGGATCTAAAAGAGTACAAAGTTACAAATGCGATCTGGATGATCATTATCATTGGTTTCGCCTCTCTTATTTATTCATTCTTTGTGTTTCGCTTGCATAAGATGGAAGCCATGTGGGGACCCATACCCGTCGTTTTACCCACATTTGTTGGATTAGGAATATTGGCATGGTTCATCCCACGCACTCGATGGTTCCAGACTCAGATATACACACCGATGTGGATATTCTTAATTCCAACCATCGGATTCATCCTCACCATAGGACTCGGTCTTACAAAAACTGAAAATCTTGGCGTATTAAGCACAACCCGCCAAGAAACAGTTGGTTATAACTACAACCAATACACCGGCATTATCCTGCATGAAGTTTCTGGAATTGGAAATTGGGTATATGACCTGGATATACCTGATTGCGATGGTGATGCGTGTGCAGTGCTGCTTGTGATTGGATTGATCATCCTCACGTTTATCCTGGTCATCGGATCAGCCATGATCCCACATTTTTGGTTATTGAGTGGATCGATCCTGCTCGGGATCATGGTGTTGATTGCGATCCACGACCTGCGTATCCGCAGGCTTACTGAAAAGGAGGATTGACACATGTCTCATTGGATTACCCGTTTCCTACAAATCATTTTGCCATGTATTGTGCTCATCCATACCGTTTTATTTATCATATATTGGTCGACCAACAACCTGTTCTATTCCGAAACGAACGACTACCTGACGAAGAAGATTGGGATGCGAATGGATTACATCAGCATCTGCTTGTTGATATCTGGCTTAATCGCTGTGTGGAGTGCGGCACGCTTGTATTTATACAAAAAGGGAATCAAACACAAGCTAGCAACCGTAGGCAAGGTGCTGTATATCGTGGTGGCATTGATCTATATTGCCTTCTTCTACGGGAGCTTCTGGCTTTTGTTCAGTGAATCACCTGTGCAACTTCCACGCATAGTCCAGATGATTTCTTATTTTCGATGGTTTGTGGATATCATAATACTGCTAGGCGCTGCCCTGGGGTTGGGACTCTGGGTTAGGGGAATTCTGATGCGTAGAAATGCAGACAAGAAAATGGCCAGTATTATCCCTATCATGGCTTCCATGATTATTATTGTCTTATTATGGATTGTACCTGTGCTCTATCCACCAGGTTCGATTTTTAAAGGGGATTTACCCCCTAAACCACTCATCATTGCGCATCGGGGCGCATCCATGGTAGCGCCTGAAAATACAATATCCTCCTTCATACTTGCTGCAGACCTGGGCGTTTATGGTTTTGAAACCGATATCCACATTAGCAATGACGGGCAACCATTTTTGCTCCACGATGATACCTTCGTCAGGACGACCGATGTTGAGGAAAAGTTTCCTGACCGCGCCACCGATCGGGCAGAATACTTTACACTTGCTGAAGCAATCCGCTTGAATGCTGGGAAATGGTTTGTGGAAAGAGATCCGTATGGAACAATCAACAATGGGCAGGTCAGTGACCCACAGATCGATGAATATATGCTTCAGACCATCCCAACCCTGGCAGATGTGTTGGGTATCGTACGGGAAAACCGCCTTGCCTTTATTTTTGATATCAAGCAACCACCAGAAGATCAAGACTATGCTCAATCTTTCTTTGAAATCTGCTTGAACGAGATCCATGATGCAGGAATCGATCTGCAGGTGTGGTTTCTGGTAGACCTGGAACAGAGTGAACGAGTACTATCAACAGCTCCAGATATGAAACTGGCTTATGGAGTTGATTATCAATCACCCCCCACAGCGGAAGAATTAAACATATATAGGTATCAGATGGTCAACGCGGAGTATGGTCTGTCTGAGGACTGGATAAGGAAATACCAGGATGGGGATTTATGGGTCAACCTATATACCATCGATGAACCTTGGCAGTACTCACGGCTGTGGTTGATGGGAGTTGATTCGACGACAACCTCCAATGCTCATACGATGGTTGGATTGAATCACCCGGTAATGAGCCTGCCCTTTGAGCATTATCTCCTGCTCTGGAGCCTTGTGGGATTATTCAGCTTAGGTTTGGTTCTGGGATTAACTATTCCGGTTTATCGGCGTCTCAGAACTCCAGAAAGCTAGAGGTGTTTTACAATATTCCTTCTCCAGTACTACCCACGGATTTTACCGCCAAAGGTGGATTTGATACTACTTATATCCCGTCAGACAATAAGCACAACATTGTCCTGCATCCCTTGAGCAATAAACTAACGCGATTAGGTCCCTATATAAAAACACCTATTGGAAGAAAAAAAAAGGACCCCAACGCCGGCTAATGAAACGGGTAAAAAGAAAGGTGGCTAGTGCGGGGATAATAGCGATGTTCAACCCTGTGATGTAAAACCAGTAAAGGTGTGGATGTTCACTAAGAAGTTTCATTTTCTATGTCAGCCTAAATACCCTTAAATATTCGGATAAATACGATATAATTGGGGTGTTATGGGTAATTAAGTAAATTGAGCGTCGATATGACCAAACACATGCAACCACAAGAAATTCAAAAGAATCGCTGACAGAAAGGATTGTTAAATATGCTTAATCTAAATTCCGTTATGATCGGCACGAAACAGCTCAAGGTGTTAGCGGCTTTCTATGAAAAAGTTCTCGGAAAGCCAGCTGAAATGGCCGATGAAGAATATGGATTCTTCGGCTGGCAAGCAGGGGCAGCCTATTTATCCATTTTGGACCATTCCGAAATGATTGGTCATACTAAAGATCCCGGCCGAATCATGTTTAATTTTGAAACTCCGCAAGTTAAAGAGGAGTTTGAGAGAATAAAAGCGCTGGGAGGTGTTGTAATCAAAGAGCCTTATGAAATGGAGGGCGGATGGATTGCGACCCTAGCAGACCCTGATGGAAATTTCTTTCAGCTGGTAACCCCAATGGGGTAATAACTTGTACCCTGGATAAACTTTAGCTCTCGCTATTCTGAGGGAATGTGTGCGGGCAGGTTGGCAGCTTGTAGATCAGAAAGCTACTGGTAGGAGCCTACCACTCGCCTGCAGCTGTCTTGCAATATGGGCGAGGGTTGGTGAAAAGATAAAGGAATAAACAAGATGAGAAAACTTATTGTTAACACATTCGTAACTCTCGACGGTGTAATGCAAGCTCCTGGTGGGCCGGAGGAGGATCCTGACGGCGGTTTTACATCTGGTGGATGGTCGGTCAACTACTGGGACGACATGATGAGTCAAATCATGGGTGAATCCATGGCAAAACCGTTCGATCTTCTGCTCGGGAGGAAAACCTATGAAATCTTTGCTGCTTACTGGCCGTATGCCAAAGATGAGCCCGGTGCAGACCAGCTCAACAATGCTAAAAAGCATGTCGCCTCGAGAACGCTGACTAAGGTTGACTGGAACAACTCTGCTCTAATCAAGGGCGATGTCGTTCAGGAACTCAGGAAGCTCAAAGCGCAAGACGGGCCGGAGTTGCAGGTTCATGGAAGCAGTAATTTTATCCAAACATTGCTAAAACACAACCTTATCGACGAGTTTCGAATGTGGATTTTCCCGGTGGTAATCGGAAACGGCAAACGGCTATTTGACCAGGGCACAATTCCCTCAGGCCTCAAACTCATTGAAAGCAAAACTGCAACCACAGGTGTCATTCTGGCAATTTATGAACCAGGTGGGGAACTCAAAACAGGATCGTTTGCATTAGATAATCCATCATAAGCAGAACTTGCTCGCCGCAATCAACTTGGTGATGAAAGTTAACTATTTCCTAAATTGGGATAAATAGCTCATGCAAAAAATTGCTCCACATTTATGGTTCGATAAAGAAGCCAAAGAGGCAGCGGATTTTTATGTCTCGACGTTTCCCAAGTCAATGATCAAGAACACGACGATGCTTCACAATACTCCTTCAGGCTCGGTAGATATTGTCACCTTTGAGCTTATTGGTCTGGAGTTCCAGGCAATCAGTGCCGGTCCGCTTTTTAAATTTAATCCATCGATTTCGTTCCATATCACTTGTAAAACGAAAGAAGAAGTTGACACAATATGGAAAAGTCTCTCGCACGGCGGGCAGGTGCTCATGGAACTTGGAGCATACCCATTCAGCGAGAGATATGGATGGGTGCAGGATAAGTATGGACTCTCCTGGCAACTCATTTATTCCAATAGAGCGGACATAAAACAAAAGATCACTCCAGTGATCATGTTCACGGGCGGCGTATGTGGTGAGGCGGAAGAGGCTGTAAATTTCTGGACATCAATATTCCACGAATCGAATGTCGATACCATCTTGCATTACGGCAAAGGCGAGGAACCGGATCAGGAGGGTACTTTAAAATACGCTGCTTTTTCGCTGTTCAGCCAGGAATTCGGAGCTATGGACAGCGCTCATGAACATAACTTTATGTTCAATGAAGCGATTTCTTTCATCGTGAAATGCAACACCCAGGTAGAAATTGATTATTATTGGAATAAACTTTCTGCCGTGCCTGAAGCTGAGCAATGCGGCTGGCTCAAAGATAAATATGGTTTATCGTGGCAGGTGGTACCCACGAACATGGATGAAATGTTGCGAGGCGATGACCGGGAAAAAATCGCTCGAGTGACGCGAGCATTTCTTGTAATGAAGAAGTTTGACATAGCAAAGTTACAGGAAGCATATGATGGAAAGTAAACAAGACATCGCGATATCATTCCTTCAGCTAGCCACATCGGGCTAAGTTGTTGTAATTTCTATTTCCTTTCCACCTCCACCCACATCTGCTTCCCATCTGTGGTCACCTCGATCCAGCCGTTTTGGTCGGTGCGGAGGAGGTTGTAACCCTGCACAGCATCCAGAGTCTCAGGTGAGGGGAGACCGGTGCGATCGGCAGGGGCGACGCTAAGCAAGGCAAGCTGCGGATGAAGAAAGGATATTAGGTCAGGTGGATTTAAGGGTGCATAACCCGATTCAGCCAGAAGCAGGGCCGAAATATTTCGCATGGCTGAGTTGTGCTGGAGAGCATCCAGGGCTTCGAAATTCATACCCATGGGGAGCAATAGGCGAAAGTTATCCCATTTCAACAACATGACCGCGCCACGGGAATCGGTGGAGACGACATCCAACGAGCCGCCCATACCCAAATCCAGACTCTGACCGGATTGCATTCGGGTAGTGGGGATGGATAGGGTAATCAACTTGGCCCACAGGTCGCTTGCAGAGCGGGTGCCGTAGTTATTGCCCGCCCACAGCACATTGGCGGGATTGAAGCGTTCCAGGTTACCCGAAATACCCGATAGGTCTTCGTTGTCGACCTCAGCAACCACAAGCCAATCCAGGGAACGGTTGAAGGGTGGTAGACGCCTACCGAGTGCATCGGATAGGTGGATGGTGCTGGGACCGCCATTGATCAATACAGACCGTCCCTCAGGGGACTGAATTAAGATCGCCTCACCGGTACCAACATCGAGGATGGTCACATGCAGAAAATCATCAGGTGCATAAAAAGCAGCTTTCCAGGTCATGAATGTAAGAGTTGCCAGGAGAGCGATCGGGATGGCAGGCGTCAGTCGGGTAAGCAGGCTGGATAGGTGTGAGCGGGTGAAAGTGATTATAAAAAGTACAACATAAAAAAGCAGTATAAGGGGGAAAGCAATCTGACCCACCGGTATCGATCCGTGGGGAACGGCAGACAGCCACTCCACAATGCGTATGGTGTAAGCTGTGAATGGCCAGGCAAACCAGGCAAGAAGCTGGCCAATTGGCGGGAGGAGTATCCCTGTGAGGACTGCCAGCCCACCCAGAATCATAAGTGGCGGTTGGGCGGGAAGGATGAGTGGATTGGCGACCAATGAGGAGATGGATAAACGCTTGAAATAGTAAACCATGAGGGGCAAGGTGGTAACCTGTGCTGCCAGGGTGATGAGAAAATAAGCGCCAACCGGGCCAGCCAGAAGTTCGGCTTTTTCTCGAGGCATGAAACGTGCGGATAAATTGGTGAATCCATTAATAAGAGGTTCAGCATAGAGCATAATACCGAGTGTGGCAGCAAAGGAGAGCTGGAAGCTTACATCCCACAAGACAGTGGGGGGGACGAGGACC
>Ga0154898_1298_pt2 | contig 13187 bp, 11 predicted proteins | sample Rifle2008BG19ft_FD_105870 | JGI IMG/M metagenome (GOLD analysis project Ga0154898, IMG submission 105870) | Chloroflexi bacterium RBG_19FT_COMBO_47_9
AAGCAGATGCGTGTTACGGCTGAGGGCTTGGTAGCTAAGAGCCTGGGCAGCAAGCATATCCGGATGGGTATCGCAACTCAGGTGGGTATGGCTTGGTCCAGCATTGACGGTATCCCCAATCAGGCATGCCCGTAAGAGAATGCAACCTGCTACACACCCAATCGCCACGCCATACTTACCTCCCAGATATCCACCATAAATTGGGTCACAAAAAGTATGCGCGACTGAGCCTGTCTGATAGAAATGAGCCGCCCTGGTCAGGTCAGCGTATGATACTTTGTTCTCGCTGATAAAGGAGGCATGATGCCAATCTGTCTGTCGGTAAGCATTATAGCTGGTGGCACCCAATTCTATGATTTCACTACCCGAGGTGGCAGCCGCTCCTATACATACCCCTGGCCTTCCCGCTCGTTTAACCGCCTCCAGAGCGAGATCTGCCTCCCGTCTGGCAGCGACAGCTTCCCAGGGAGATTTAATCCGGATTGTACGACCCAATGCAGTCGCGATAGAAGGCGGTTCGATAATATCTAACAAAGGCTCTTTAGCATAGCTTTCCACCATAGCCGAGAATAACTCTTCTTCAATCAGAGTGCCATATGCACCGCCAATGATAGTAACTCTTGAGGCTTGTTCAGGCTTACGGAACTTAATCTTTACTGCATCTGCTCCATCACCGACAACTAATTCCGCAGGCGAACGATCCACCACAGCTTGAAGCTCGCCTCGCTCCCAGACCATCTGCCTTTTTGTGCTAATGCACAGAACCCCGCTTTCAAGCGCCAATTCCCAGCCAGCATCAAACAAGCGATCGGCCAATGCCTCATCGGAAGGGATGAAGAAATCTTCATCCCAGGAAATATTGTATTTGGTGATTAAATCCTGCACTTTTTTACTGATATATTGCCGGTCCCAAACCTTTTCATCAAGGATAGGTCCTGTATCCGCTTTCTCCAAGATTGACGCCAGGTATTCAAAGTCTTTTTTATCCAGCATTGTTTCCTAACACTCCAATCTATGAAATTTATTCAGCAATTTATCCAAAAGTGGATTAGCACGATCCAGCATTGTTTTATTGCCCAGGTGTCTGGGAGGTTTTCTTTAGCCCTTGTTTTACTCTTACCCTCATCTACAGCCCCATCATCCATCATAATGATATCCCAAGCATATCTTCCACTTCTGAACAGACATCCTCATATATGGCTTGCCATTCGCGGGTGGGCTGGATGGTTTCGACATCATAGGCTTCCGTAAAGTGTTTACCCGCCATGGCTACACCGAGTTTTTGCCTTTCAGCGTAAAGAGGCACTAATTTTTTGACCAGAGGGTCAGCTTCCTTTCGAGTGAGCCCTTGACAAGCACGACCTACCTGGGCCAGGAATTTAGCCTCCAGGCCAGTGACGTGTCCCTCAATTCTTCCGGCTGCTGACTGAATGCCCTCCAGAATTGAAATGCCAGCCGGGACTGTTGCCACAGCCATGGCAGCTGCTTCATACAAGAGCTCCTTTGTGCATGGACCAGCAACAGGACGCGGGAAGGAAGATGTGAGCAATTTAGTATTGCGGCTGATAGCTTGAAAGCCCAAGGATAACGATGGGATCATAGCTGGAAATGTGTTGCAGCTTAGATGTGCATGGCTAGGCCCGGGGTTGAATGTCGTGCCATTAAAAGTTGCTTTCATTAAGAGAATACCAGCAACGATTGCTACCGCTAAGCCTTCGGCACCACCCACATAACCCCCATAGATTGAATTATAGAAGTTATGTGAAAAGGCACCTGTATGCTGGTAATGAATCGCCTTGGTCAGCTCAGCATAGGCAACTTTCAATTCAGGCATCAAGGAAGCATGGTGCCAATCGGTGAGTCTGAACCCTCCATAGGTTGTTGTCGCCAACTCACCAATCGCAGACGGCGAGTCTTCTGCACAGCCAATCGGCATACCCGGGCGACCAACGCGCTCGAGCACTTCGAAGGAAAACCGGGCTTCCTGCCAGCATCCCACAGCTTCCCATGGAGAGCCAGCCTTGATGGGTCGGCCATGGGTTGTCATCAATGTAGCATTGTCAATAAAGTCAAGCACTTTTTCTTGAGCATAGCTGACCATGATTGGAACGAACAACTCTTCAGGAACAGGTGTCCCGTAGGGGCCACCGATTGTGGTGATTGGCGAGGGCTCATCAGGGAAGCGGTGCCGAATGGTTACCCTGTCATTACCCATTCCAATCGTCTCCTCTCCTGGCGCAGTCGAAATGATGTAATCAAGCTCATCCTGGTACCATTGCATCTGTCGCTTGGTTTCCAAACAATACACCCCCACCTCACGAGCCAGCTCCATGCCAGCAATAAAAAGGCGATCTGCCAGCGAATTATCTGATGGCACCATCACCCCGGCATCCCAATGGATGTCGTATTGCTTTACCAACGCATTTATGGATTGATGGATATATCTGAGATCCCAGTCTTTCTCATCCACCACAGGGCCATTTTCTGCTTTATCCAAGACCGAGAGCAAATAATCATAAATCTCAGTATTCTTCAATGTTCTTGCTCCTTTTTCCCTTATAAATCGACCTTCACATCTCGTCACGTACATCTGCACTTTTCAGAGAACTCAAAATCAATCCTCAGTATTACATTGGGATTAGCGGGGAATATCTAGTGTTTAGCTCATTTTGAACTAATATCTCTCCTCGCCTGATCACAAAGAATCGCTCGGGTTTTCGGCGCAAGGCATCCACCGCTGAACTCGCATTTAACAAGATCAAATTTGCATCTGCACCCTCATAGACTCCATAATTTTCCAGGCCGATATTTTGGGCAGCGTTATAACGCGGCATATCAAAAGCAGCTTGAATCTGCTTGGGAGCTGTGAGATGCCCGGCATGGCAGGTGATATTCGCGACTTCAAAGGGGTCCATCTGTCCAAAGGGATAAAACATATTCAGAAGATCATCTTGTCCACAGCAAACATTTACCCCAGCTTCCAACAGCTCAGCAATGCGGGCAATACCTCGGCGAATGAGGGTTTCATCGCCTCGACCTTGGAGCAGCAAATTGATCGGTGCATTCGTCACTACGGTTATCTCAGCTTTTTTGACCTTATCAATTACCCGTACTAGAGTCTTTTTATCCCACGCAGCCATTGACGTGCAGTGGCCTGCTGTTACCCGTCTTTGATAGTTTTCTTCTATCGTCTTCTCAGCGAGTAATTCCAAAGACCTCCAATAAGGATCATCCGTTTCATCAATATGCATGTCAATATTGACCCCTTTAGCTTTGGCGATCTCAAAAGCAATCTCAATTTGCTTGGCAGCATCATCCATATTTTTCTCATGGTGAGGAATGCCTCCTACCAGTTGAGCACCATTTTCCATCGCCTGCCACATCAGGTCTACGGTTTCCGGATTTCGTGCTAATCCATGTTGAGGAAAAGCAATGATCTGTAGGTCAAATACATTTTTAAATTTTTCACGCGCCGCAACTACACTGCTCAACAAGCTTAATTTAGCATACTGATCGATATCAACATGGTTACGCATCCAAAGCGTCCCATGAGAAATGGCTTCCCGAATCGTGATTGAAGCCCTGTGTACGATATTTTCAGTGTCTAAAGTGACCTTGACTTTTGCATAAATATCAATCGCTTCGCGTAACGTGCCACTCTTATTTAGAATATCAGTCTCCCAGAGCAATGCATTTTCGATATGAAAATGGGATTCAATCAACGCTGGAGAGATCATCGCTCCTTTGGCATCGATAGCCTTGTCACCGGGAGGTATTTCTTCATGAGATACTCGGACTATCTTCCCGTCATGTATACCTAAATTGATCGATTCATACGTTTTATCGTGCAATGCATTGTGGATAGTAACATCCATTCAGGAACCTCATTAATCAGATTGTTGGCCTGACTGCGCGTCGCGTAACATAGAAGCGGAAGCGATCGGTCACAAAGTAACTGAGACCCACACCAATAATCTCTCCCATGGAAGAAAAGTAGGTTTCCTCCATATGGAAAACAGGTTTTCCTACGGGGATATCCAGCTGGCTAGCAACATCCTCGGGAGCTTCAATAGCATAAATCTCCGAGCGGGTATGGGTGAGTGGCGTTTCAGAGCTTTTAAACATATATACCAGGACCGAATCGTCGTAACTGGTAAGCTTCTCAGCTAGGCCTCGAGTGTTGATGAAATAATCATCGAAATATACACATGGAATTCCGTCTATGGCTTCGATGGTTTGAACACGAACAAGTTCTATCCCAGGCATGGCACCCATAACTGCAGCAAGCTTCCGGGAAGCCTTTACCATTTCAACTTTTTTTTGGACAAGCGAGTGTTTTTTATTCGCCACTCGCGCCAGGTAGCGGAAAGGCTCCAGGCGTTCCAGACCTCCAAAAAAGCCTGGTCCGGTCGGAATCGAAACAAAGGTACCGACCCCCTGCCTTCTGGAAATCAATCCAAGTGTCTCAAGATGGCGTAGTGCTTCTCGTAGTGTAGATCGTGAAATGTCCAATTTAGCTGCCAGCTCATTCTCAGGTGGAAGCTGCGCGCCTGGTTTTAATTGACCCGTCTCAATCATTTGGGTAAGAGCATCGATAGCCTGGATATACAATGGCTGGCGTTCGCGTAATCTCAATAAATCATTGTTATTCTTCATTTAGTTACCGAATTTTATAAATCTCAAAAGTATACACATACACAGATCAACTGAGTTAAGTGACAAGGTATTGTCACCATATATCTATTTCACTCCCGCGAATAAGGCATGGCTAGTTTGGCTGGAGCAGCAGACCGTGTGCGGGAGAGCATAAGTGCCACCAATGCCAGCACATATGGCATTACCAACAGGAACTCGTATGGAATCGCAATATCAAACGTGGTCAAGGTAAGCTGAAGTGCACCCAGGAAAGCAAAAATCAAAGTAGCGATGATCATTCGCGCTGGTTTCCAATTACCCGCAATTACGATGATAATCGCTAGCCATCCACGCCCGGCAGTCATGTCTGGCAAGAAGCGGGAGGAAACTACCGTCATCAGGAATGCCCCACCCAAACAAGCCATGATGCCTCCAAAGGTTGTAGAAATCATCCGAATATGATAGACATTAATTCCGCGCGTATCTACTGCCCCGGGATTTTCTCCACAACTGCGGATGGCGAGCCCAATCTTCGTGCGATGTAATATCCATGCAATCACTGGAACGCTAAGGAATGCAAGGTAGGTATAAATGCTTTGATTAAAAACGATCTGGCCTATGTAAGGGATATTTGACAGATATGGGATGGAGAGGTTTGGCAGCAATTCGACCGAGACTGTTTCCCCAGCAATATTAAAAGCCCGGTACATGTAGATGCTGAAACCAGACGCAAGCAGGTTGATAGAAAGCCCGGTCACAGTTTGATCCATCTTTAAGTAAATGACCAGCCATCCAAGTAGCCAGCCTAAGAATGCCCCAACCAAGACAACCACAGCGATTGCTAGCAGTGTTGTGCCTCCATTAAAAACCACAAGCCACACGGTGAAGGTGCCGAAAATCATCATTCCCTCGACTCCCAGGTTCATCACACCGGATCGCTCAGCCACCAATTCACCCATCGCACTCAACAATAAAGGAGTCGAGATCCGGATGGTCGCAGCCAGGATATTGACAATTACAGCAGCTTGAAAGAATTCATCCCACATGTGCAATCCTCCGAATTCGATATTTCATCAACGCCCGACAGATCAACACCGACATCAAAATAAGTGCCTGTATCACAAAAGTGATCGAGCTATGAATACCGGTGGCAGCGATGAGAATTGTAGAACCATTGATCAAACCACCAAATAGCACTGATACCAGGATGCAAATAAGGGGATTAAGCTCTGCCACCATGGCGATGATAATCCCTGTATATCCATAGCCAGGCGATATTTCCATGGAGAGGTTATGGTGCACTCCAAACACCTCCCCTGCACCCGCCAGCCCTGCCAGTCCCCCACTAAAAAACATCGTGATCATGATCAAGCGACCAATATTGATGCCTTTGAATTTCGTTGCGATCGGATTTGCACCCAAGGCGCGGATATCATATCCGTACGGAGTGCGTTTCAATATCCAATATATTAGAATAGCCAATCCTACCGCAATCAGGAAGCCCATATGCAGCCTGGAATCACTTGTGAGAATCGGGTACCAAGAACTCTCCGCAATTGGATCCGTCCGCGGGTAATAGGTCGTGGTGCCCATCCAATATTTATGGTCATAGAGCAAGAACAACAACATCGTGGTGACAATGTAATTTAGCATCACCGTACTGATGATAATATCAACATTGAATTTTGCTTTCATAAAGCCAGAAAGCAAGCCTAAAAGCGCACCGCCAAGAAATCCTCCGATCACAACCACCGTGAGTAACAACAGACCCTCACGGAGTACTGGCTGGAAAATGCGATAGAGCAGATATGCAAACATCGCTCCGCTGAATAACTGCCCCTCTTGTCCGATTGACCAAATCTGTGCTCGGAAGGTGATAACCGTTGCCAACGCAGTGAGAAGTAAAGGCGCCGAACGCAGTAAGGTTTCAAGGACCTTTCTCTTGTTACCAAATGCTCCTTTGAACATAACTGTAAACGCTTCAGCCGGATCACCGCCTGTAAGGCTGATAAACCAGCCAGAAATTAAGAAAGCAACCAGAACCGCAACGATGATCAGTAGAATCTGAACGATTGGGTTGATTTTGCGCGCTTTTACGACTTCCAGCCCAAAAGCTTTAAGCATCCTGAATCTCCTTGACACCGGCCATCAGAAGACCAAGCTTTTCGATATCTGCTTTATCCGTGTCTGTTACATCAAGAATCTCACCCTGGTAGATCACCGCGATGCGATCCGAAAGTGTGAGGATTTCCTCGATGTCTTCTGAGAATAATAGAATGCCAACACCTTCACCGCGCAATCGGAGAAATTGATTATGCACATATTCGATCACACCAACATCTAAACCTCGGCAGGGTTGGTTGGCGAGTATCACCGAAGGCCTTGATCCAATCTCGCGTGCCAAAACGACCTTCTGCAGGTTGCCCCCCGAGAGACTGCCAGTTAGGTGGTCAATCGAAGGAGCAGCAATCTCATAGGAGTCCATGCTCTCCTCGGCAAATGTGCGTATCACTTTGTTGTTCAACTGTAGTCCTTTACGAAAAGGCTTGCTCCACTCATACCCCAGGATCATATTCTCAGCAATCGTGAAGTCCATCACCAGACCTTCTTTGATTCGATCGCTAGGAACATGAGACAATCCCTTCGATCGGATGTGACCGGCACTTTTTCCGGATATAACTTCCCCTTGCAAGACTACTTTTCCTTTTCTGGTCTCGCGTACGCCGATCAGTACTTCAAAGAGCTCCTTTTGTCCATTACCGGCAACACCAGCAATACCGAGGATTTCACCTTTATGCAGGGTCAGGTCTATACCACGCACACTTAAAAATCCCAAGTCATTTTGGGCCTGTACACCATGTAATTCCAATAGAGCTTCACCGCGTACAATTTTCTCTCTTTTCACACGGAAGACCACATCACGACCGACCATCATGCGTGCCAGACCTGCTTTAGAAACTTCCCAGGTATTGACTGTGCCAACTTTCTTCCCTTTGCGTAGTACGGTTACACGATCTGAAACTTGCACAACCTCATTCAGCTTGTGTGTAATAAAAATGATAGAGAGACCCTCCTGACTCATCCTTTTGAGTATGGAAAATAGACGCTCACTCTCATGGGGTGTGAGCACTGCGGTTGGTTCATCCAGGATCAATAATTCAACGCCTTCATAGAGCGCCTTTAAGATTTCAACCCACTGCTGCTCTCCAACAGAGAGCTGCCAGATCAGCGCATTCGGATCTAGATTGACATTGTACTGATCACACAGTTCGGTGATACGTTTACGGGCAGCTCTTTCATCAAGCAGAAAACCAGGTGTGTCACGTCCTAGCAGGATGTTCTCAAGCACAGTGTGTGTATCGACGAGCATGAAGTGCTGGTGCACCATGCCGATGCCCATTTTCATGGCTTCGGAGGGTGAGTTGATCTGAACTTTTTCACCTTTCCACAGGATCTCGCCTTGGTCGGGAGTATAGAATCCAAACAGGCACTCCGCCAGTGTGGTTTTTCCGGCCCCGTTCTCACCCAGCAAGCAATGGATCTCACCCTTGTAGATCTCAAAATCGATACCATCGTTAGCAGTTACCGGCGGAAATAGTTTCGTTAGTTTATTAGTTTCCAGCAGAATGTAATCATGCCCCGCTGTTGGATTGATGTTATCGCCCAAGCGTCCTCCTCAAGTTCGGGTGTGCTTCCGTCCACTAGACCGGAAGCACACTTTTTATATTTTGTCTGGAACTTTGCGAGCTTATTCGGATCCCGGCTCCTCGATGTTAAGGGTCGGTACGATGGACCCATTCATGATGCCTTCGTAGGTCGCATTGTATTGTGCGAGCACATCCGCTGGTAGGGTTTCTTCAACACCAGCACCAAGTTGAATGGTGCAGGCACCGGTGACCATATTGTTTTCAAAACCATATGGTTTTCCATCCCACACGCCAGTATCCTTGGCTTTTACCCACTCTTGAAGCGCCCACTCGTATGCGGGATCCCATGTGGTCAGGAAGCTGGCCATGACCGCGCCAGGATAGAACTCGCTGAAATCGATGTACGGACCATAGCACATTGCATTCTTGCCCTCGCCACAAACGTCAAAATTCTCGGCAAGCATGAACAACATGTCAGCGCCAGCAGCCTTTTGTGCTTCAGCAAGTTCACCAGCAGCAACTGGGTCATACCAGGAGTTAATGAAACTAACCTTCTGCTTCAGAGCGGGATTCACAGACTTTGCGCCTTCGAAAAAGCCGTTGATGTTGTCGTTTACGTCTTCGGCAGGGAAGCCTCCAACAGCGCCAATGGCAGTGCCTTCGGTCATCAAACCAGCCAGCACGCCCATCAGGTATGAGCCATCGTAGCAGCGATTCATGTAATGATAGTGGTTTCCTCCGGCTTCAATCAAACCGGATCCTACTTCAACGAACATCACATCAGGATAGGCCTGAGAAATGGGGATGACAATATCGTTATAGCCACCATGACCCCAAATGATGTCGCAGCCACTCTCGGCAAAAGCACGCATTGCTGCATCTGCCTCATCACCGTACAGGCCTTCCGTAAACTTTAACGGGAGCACCTCAATGTCCATCCCGGGGTTCTCAGCGAAGCGCAGGAAACTTTTGTAACCAGAGCGGTCCCATCCATTCTCGGTGATGGAGGTCGAGTACATTGCACAGAACTGCCCCTGTGTTGGTGTTTCAGCAACAGGACTTTCGACTGTGGGTTCAGCAGCAACAGGCTCTTCAGTTGCCGTCGCTTCCACTACCGGTGCCTCTGTGGTAACTTCAGTTGGAGTTGCACAGGATGTGATCAGAAATCCCATTATGACCAACATTGAGACAATTAATAGATACTTTTTGTAAGACATTTTTGATTCTCCTCCAATTCTATGTTGTGAGCTTTGATATTAACCGAATTGTTTTTTACTTCCGATCAATAATAGCCTCCTTTCATCCTCATAAGAATTCATGCGAGTGATTAATATACGCGCCGTAAAGTCTCGATCTTACTCGCCTTACCAAAAAAAAGCCCGATTGAATGAAACACCGGTCTACCTTCGGCCGTGAAACCCACATCCTCAACAACCAATCCCGGGGTGTTAGTCGCAATTACAGAAAATTCTTCCGGAAGATTACGGTGATTGATCATTTCCGGGTATATGCAAGATGTCAGGTAATCAACATGAACATTACAGCTTTGTTTAAGAAACAGGAAGAATGGTTCGGTTAGTCCTGGTTGGGTGATTTCATCCTGAATGAAATTGCCATTAAATACCCATAGGCAAATATGGCTGATGTTATGAATAATGGGTCGTCCATCAGCCGTCCAGATCTTCTCAAGGCGAAGCGATGGACTATCCGTATCGATATCGAGTTTACAAGCAATATCAGCCCCTGTTGCGACAATCTTTGCATCGATCTGTTTGAAACCCGGCGAATAACCCTGCTTTGCAATCCAATCGTCAAAATCCATAACCTGATAGCGGGGATTGGTGATGTTGAGCTGTCCTGTTACATAGGTACCGGTACCTTGCCTTCGCTGAATCAGCCTGTGTTCTTCCAGTTTGGCATACGCAATACGGAGGGTGACCCTGCTAATGGAAAACTCTTTTATTAATTCACTTTCATTGGGAAGTTTAGCACCAGGAGGATAAGTGCCGTTATAGATGCGATCAAGTAGAATTTGAAATACCTGATCAGTTAAGGATGGCGGACGAAGTAGTTTTGACAGATCCATTGCACAAGATATCCATTGGACATGCCGAAATACTGAAACGCTTCAAAGAATATGCTGTTTATACATCAGTTGACAGACAACTGACAACTATATTATAGTACATCTTGAAAAAGTAAAGTATAAAAAAGGCATTTATAAACCACATGTAGCGAATGGGGAAACTGGAAGAAATCTTCCGATGTTTCGATTAATTAGTGCCTTCATTTTAGTGACACGTTTATGAACGCATGGGTTGCGAACCAACACTTGTCTGCGAGAACTATCCTTCAGCCAAGATACGAAAAGGTGAATAAATTACGCATTATCAGGTGTTTGAGGATCAACACGATAACGATTATCAATTTCCAAATTGATTATTTCTTCGATGATGATTCTTCTATCTCGTTCCATGGATATGAACTGCCTTTACCAAAGCCTCCACGTTCTCGGGCTTTGCATGATCCGTAATAGCACTGCTGCTATCGATAATCAACCCACCTCCCGGCGCAAACAGATCAATTAATTCCTTCACCTCGTCTTCGATTTGCTGAGTCGTTCCATACTCCATGATGGAGACAGGGATATTCCCCCAAAAGCAGTTTGTTTGTGATATATATTTTTTGGCTTCTTTCCGGTCAACCCAATCAAAATGAATGGGTACCTTTCCTTTTGGCAGCTCAGCTAGATAAGGCAATCTGGGGGTGGCATCGCCTTCGAAAAAGAGAATTGGATTAACATTCTTATCAATTAATCCATTGATGAGCTTTTGTAAACCCGGCCAGTAGAATTTCTCAAAATGCTGTTTAGACATAAATCCCCCTGCCCCTCGATAGGCAAAAATAATTACCCTAGGGTTTCCACTGTCTTCAGCCTGAGCAATCCCTGACTGAATCTGCATTTCCGTGAAAAGATCAACAACAGCCAATAATTTATCCGGACAACGAAACATATCGGTGAAAGTGCCTTTATTACCTCTGAGCCAGACCGATAAAACATCAAAAGGTGGAAAAATTATTCCATCATATGTCTTTGGATAACCAAGGCTTTCAAGCTCTTGATAACAATTCCTTTTTATCCGACTATGTTCTGCCCATGCTACTCCTAATGCTTTTAACGTATCCAATGTTTTGACTATAGCGGGATTAGAAAAATATTGACCGAGATAATCCGGAGTGTTGAAATTGTAATAAAGAGGAGAGAAGATAGTTAATGGCTCCAATTCCTTAGCAATCCGTGGCCACAAAATCCGGAATGTAAAACCGTCTGGATTTAAGAGAAAATCATCATACTCCTCATCAGTCATTATCTCGGTTTCCTGAAATTGGAAAGGGCGATCATCCGGTATTCCATTACCAGGCCACTTCCAATTTTTTAACCCAAGTACTTCCCAGGTTTGGGCTGAGTACACACCAGAAGCGGGTGCCATATCAAAATCGTACTTAATCACTGCTTGTTTTAGCGCATCATAATAACGCTGATGATCATGCATCGCCTCTTTATAAGACATCCCTGCATGTATCGCAGGAAAAAAATGAAACGACTCAGGAATAACGGGGACACGGTCCGGCTCGGTAAGTGAGACAGAATTGTTATAGCGTCTTAACCGAGATTCATAATTATTCCGGTTATTCGTTTCCATCCAAAGCACCCTCGCTGATCCATTTTTTTGCGATATTCACCGCATCCATGGCATCCCGCCCCCAGGCATCGGCACCAGTGATCTTCATCACCTGGCTATCGACCTGCCCACCTCCGATCATCACTTTCACCCTTCCATGCAACCCTTCTTTCTCCAGCAAACCGATAGTTTCTAGCATGGATTTATGCGCAAGGTAAAGGAATCCGCTTAACCCAAGGATGGTTGCATGGACTTCATTGATTTTTTCTATAAATCTAGCCGAAGAGACATCCACTCCTAAATCAATGACCTCAAATCCATACACAGTCAACATAAGCACGACGATATCTTTTCCAATATCGTGGATATCGCCTTCAACGGTCCCAAATACGATTTTTCCAATCTGCTTCGCTTCCATATCTGCGAGTAAATTGGGTTTTGCTAATGCAGAAACCTGTTTCATGATTTCACCAGCCATGATCAACTCAGGCAAGAAGTAAAGTTTTTCTTCAAAATTCCTGCCCACAATCTCCATAGCCTCTCTGGCATCCTCAAGGATTCTTCGGGGCTCCACTCCAGTATTCAGCAGCTGCTTCGCGCAGGAAATTGCTTCTTCTTCCCTCAATTCAACAATAGCAGTAATCAGATCCTGTGAAACCATATACTTCCTCAATAGGCAATCCTACAGGTGATATCGCTGGTTCACGTTCATAATTCGGTACAAGTTGCTTAATAATAGATCGTAATTTATTGTAGATTCACTCGGAGTAGAAACAAGTTGCCAATCGTCTGGTTTTAAACCATCGAATGACGCTGCTGATCGTTCAGCCAGAGCTAAAGTTTAAATCTCTATGCCTTCAATCGCGATTCCAGACCCACTGGCCTGAATTAAAGTCAACCCGCGTAATGATCCTGATATCGGCAGGTGTCGCGCATTGAACAAAAATCACATGTTTTGCGTGATGATTTTACTTCAGCACCGATGCCCATCACCATGGTCAGAGATTTTTGGGGGATCATAACAAAACTGGTAGTAAGTTGTACAATCGATCCTGACTCTCCAAGCAGGGTGAAGATTTGCGGTTGCCCTTCGGAAACCGGCCAATCCACCATCCCAGGGCTGAATGGGATGGATGCCTGTAACCCCTCGCTGGCTGCCTGCTGTTCGAAGTACAGGCAAGCTGCATTCGCCAGTGCCTCCACCGACGCAGAGCCTGCTCCA
>Ga0154898_1099_pt1 | contig 12445 bp, 20 predicted proteins | sample Rifle2008BG19ft_FD_105870 | JGI IMG/M metagenome (GOLD analysis project Ga0154898, IMG submission 105870) | Chloroflexi bacterium RBG_19FT_COMBO_47_9
AGCCGATATGGTATACCAGCTATTTGCCATCGCTGTCATAAGGTCCTGTGGGCTCAGTCGGTACTCACTATTCCAACCTGTGGAAATAAAAAAAGCCCAAAATTCCTCCTTATTGGGTAATACTGTTCGGAATTCTACAGGCATTACATCACCCTACTTTCGCCTTACGACCATTAATGGTCTTCAGCCAAAAAAACTGACAAGCGTTAAACCTGTAATGTATAGTTATTTGACACCCGCTCAGGATATTAAGGAAACGGATAAGTGTAACGTTTTACTGTAACGTTACACTTATTTTACAACAATTAAAGAGCCAATGTCAATAGGCAATTATTGATTGTAATTTAAACTTGAAAAGTGGACAGCTGTGATAAAAGCAATGGAAAAAACGAGGCAAACATGTCACAGCTACATAAGAAATTTGGCAATGAACAGGCAAAAGCAATCTTGCGCAATTATCAAGAAGGGCAGATGACTCGCGAACACGCCCAGGAATTATTGGAGATAGGGAAAAGCCGTTTTTTTACATTGCTTCAGCAGTACCGAGCTGATCCTTCTTCCATGAGCATTGAGTATCAGCGAACAGCAACAGGACGGATCAGTCCAGTGATTGACCAGGTCATTCGACAAGAATTGAAACGCGAGAAAGATTTGGTGGAAGATGAGCGATTGCCGATTTCGAGTTATAACTACACTGCCTTACGAGATCGGCTGAAGCAAAAAGGAATCACGGTTTCTGTTCCAACAATCATCAAACGGGCAAAAGAAGAGGATTGTTATCGACCTCGACGTAAACAGAAAGCCCACGATCGACTGGTGGTCACTAGTGCCATTGGTGAAATGGTCCAACATGATGCTTCTGTGCATTTGTGGTCTCCCCTGGCCTCAGAAAAATGGACATTGATCACCTCCCTGGACGATTACAGTCGCACATTGCTATTCGCCGATTTCTTTGCCCATGAGACCTCTTGGGCTCATATTCAAGCTGCACAGACTGTCTTGGTCAAAAATGGCTTGCCGGTTCGCTATTACGTGGATAACCTGCGAGTTTTTCGTTTTATCCAGAAGCGTGATAGCTTTTGGCGCAATCATATTCTGGAAACCGATGACGTCGACCCACAGTGGCGACAGGTCATGCGCTTGCTCAAAGTCGGCGTCACTTATGCCCTCTCTCCCCAAGCTAAAGGCAAAATCGAGCGCCCCTTTCGCTGGCTACAAGATCGCATCGTGCGCACTTGTGCCTTGGAAGGAATCTCTTCCTTCGAAGATGCCCGTGTGGTGTTGCGAGCTGAAGTGGATCGCTATAACAACCACAAAGTTCACTCAACTACTGGCGAGATCCCTGCTATTCGGTTTGAAAAGGCAAAAACTACCGGTAATAGCCTGTTCCGACCGTTTTCCCTCCCAAAACCATTCTCTTCTCTCAAAGATGTTTTTTGCTTACGAGATACCCGTACCCTCAATGGGTATCGAAAAATCACCCTGGGTGGAATGGAGATAGAAATCCCTAAAGTACCCATCCGCGAAGATGTTGATATCCATTTCGTCCCTTTATCTTCCTCTCTTGTCGAAGTTCGCATCTGGTACGAAAATAAAATGGTCCATTCGCTCACTATGCCTGCTGTCAAATTCCCAGGTGTCCACTTTTGAACTTTACACCAGAAGTTCACAACGGTGTCCACTTTTCAGCTTTACAAGTGTCCACTTTTGAAGTTTTCCTAACATAGGCAATTATTGATGTTTCGGTAACATCAGCGGTTGGCGATTTCCGAAACTAACATTTATCCTGTTATACTGTGATCTTAATTGAATAGTTGATATTACCCGGTCACACCTGCACAGCCTAGTATACAGGCTGCCCAAATTCTCAGTGAGGACAAATAATTTCACACAGTGGCACATGATTTAATACATAACCCATAATATCAACCCATGATCCCCATATGTAGACATGTTAAAACAAAACCTCCCACTTATGGGCGTAATTCAGTGGACCTGGCGGGACTCGAACCCGCGGCTTCTTCAGTGCGATAGAGGAGCAAATAGGGGAAAAGGGGAAAAAAGCCGTCTATTACGTCTATTATGTTCCAAAATCACCATACTGTTATAGCATATCTGTTCCCAATTGTTCCCGAATTGTTCCCAGATATGCACCGGTATGAAGCAAGGAAAGGCGGTCCGCAAACCTGTCCAAAGGGGGAAATTAACATGAAAGGAAAGGATTCATCAAAGGTCACATTCCCCTATAAAAAAATGCCCTATATCAGGGCATTTCGGCTTCATTCTGAGCGGGTTTGTCCAATCTCAGTACCAGATTGGATAGAAACTTATTCATTTCCAGAAAGTAGTGTAATCTTATAGGGATTACCTGATGAGATAAAATCTAAAAAGGAGGCAATATATGACTCGTATCATCCTCGTCCGCCATGGTCAAACAGAATGGAACCGAGTTGAGCGCTTCCGTGGGCGGGCTGATGTGCCGCTGAATGAGACTGGCCTTGCGCAAGCCGAGGCCACTGGCCTCCGCATCTATGGTGAATGGCAGCCAAGCGCAGTATATTCCAGCCCTCTATCACGTGCGGTGAGGACAGCTGAAGCAATTGCCAAACAATTCGATTTGCCTGTGCAAATTCACCCTGGCCTAGCTGATATCGATTATGGTGAATGAGGGTTAACACCTGATGAGGTGCAAGACCAATGGCCAGCTGTGCTTCATGCGTGGTATCACCAACCTGATCAAGCAATTATCCCGGGCGGAGAAACCCTGGCCCAATTACGCTCCCGTGGCATGAGCACTGTAAACGAGCTGTCTGCTCGACATGCTGAACAGACCATTGTCTTTGTTGGACACACCGTTATCAACCGCATCATCCTTTTAGGCGTATTAGGCCTAGGCAACGAACGCTTCTGGCACATCAAACAAGACACTTGCGCCATCAACGTCTTCGAGGCTGAGAAGGGTGATTTTGTGCTTGTGTCTCTAAACGACACCTGTCATTTACTCGACTAACAACCCACCTACTTTGACATACTGAAAGCCTGCTGGGTTTAGTCCATTGATAATGATTTAGCCATTGGCTAACGGGAAGAGTGTGCCTAATCACTCATAGACACAGCAAGTACTCTCAAATTCAACTCAACAGCTTTGAATCGCTGAGCGAATTATCCTAAAGAGGAATCATGGTTATATAACCACATGTACCTTGGAAAGTCAAAACGGTAAGTATAACTACTGGATGCAGAATTTCATTTGAAGCGTGTGTCTGATTTTCGAGTTTGAACCTGTCCTTTTACCTGTTCAAGCCATCCTATCCGAACGTTCTGTGTGTGTTCAAAATCAGGTACATAGGGCTTGATATCCAGAAGAGGGGTTTCATTTAACACATCCAATCGATCAACATAAACCAAGTTGTTTTCGATGCGAATGAGTTCAACTAAGGATAAACCGATCGGATTTGGACGGCTAGGTGCGCGAGTAGCGAAGATACCCCGCGGTTCTTTGTCGAGGAAGGGGGTCACAATCAGGTTGGATTGGCGTACCTTGTGGAGGTGATACAGTAGGTAGATGTGGGAGAAGCCTTCCAAATCCTTTAAGCCATCTATAAACTGGGGAAAGATTTCGACGATCCCCGACCCACTTATGTCACTCGTAGGCTGGATCGGCATATCTTCCAGGTTATTGAAGGGGCTATGTATAATGCCAATAGGTATATAAATAATGTCCATTAAGTTCTAGATCCTTGCTAATTAGTATATATCAACCCTACACATTTCAATAAGGGAAAATAACGATATTTCCATGATTGGATTTTCACTTATTTTCATTCACCCTCTATTAACCATACAATATGAAAGAGAGTATTGCACCCGTAATGCGACTACGGGAGGTCAAAGACTTTTCTTCTCGCATTCGAGGCCCTCGGTCATATGGTATGAAATCAATTTATCAACTACTAATTCTCCAGCCATCGGTTTACTAGAATGACAGCTCTCAGATAGATGAATGACATTCGTCACTTTGAATGTGATGAATAAAAGATAAAATATATTCGGTGTCTTGAATATATTTTATCTTAGGTATGTAGAATGACTTCCAATCATAGCCAGCGAGCTCGAGTCAATGATGATGGTAATCCGATAATCCCAGCTGATGTTGCCAGGCAGTACGGCATTCAACCAGGGGGAGAGCTTTTCCTGGACGAAAAAGATGATGGGATTTTCTTACGCCGACCGATTTCGCATCTGGCAAAAGTTTACATCGAGCCAACGAGTAAATGCAATCTCACCTGCCGGACTTGTATCCGAAATTCTTGGGATGAGCCGATGGGTCAAATGACAGATTCAACCTTCGACCGGGTAATCAGCGGTATCCAAGAGTTAGGGTCAAGCCCCTCGATCTTCTTTGGAGGTTTTGGCGAACCGCTCTCACATCCTAAGATTGTTGATATGGTGGCACGTGCAAAAGAAATTAGTCCTAAGGTAGAGTTGATCACAAATGGTATGTTGCTAACCGAAGAACGCTCGCGTTCTTTACACCAGGCTGGATTGAGTTTTTTATGGGTGTCGATTGATGGTGCTACACCAGAGAGTTATACGGATATCCGCATCGGTGCTGCTCTCCCTGATATATTTCGGAATATTGCTCATTATCGCTATTTGTATTTGGATATGACTGGCAGGGATCCTGGGATTGGTCTGGCTTTCGTTGCGATGAAACGCAACATTGCTGATTTGCCTGAACTACTAAAAATGAGTACCAGGCTTGGAGTGTCACGCTGTTTGGTGACCAACGTCATCCCTTATACACGCGAGATGTGTGAAGAAAGACTCTACGGTCGTGCTATGGATACGCTCGCAGGTGTTCCTTCGTCATGGGTTCCGCGGTTGGATTTTCCCCCGATGGATACCAACCAATACACTCGTGATCCCTTAATTCGGATAATGAGTGCCAATCCGCAATATTATCAAATGGATAGTAGTTTAGCAGAACTTAGAGGACGTTGTCCGTTCATCCGCCAAGGTTCGACAGCGATTGCATGGGATGGAAGTGTAAGCCCTTGTTTACCATTGATGCACCAATACGAAAGTTATTTAATGGATATACCCAGAAGTGTAAAGCGATATGTAATCGGTAATATCACGGAACGAGGCATTAAGGATATATGGGAGTCAAGAGAATATGTGGATTTTCGCAAGCGGGTGGATGAATTCGATTTTTCCCCCTGTACCGTTTGTGCAAGCTGTCAGATGGCTGAATCGAACGAGGAAGACTGTTATGGGAATATATTTCCAACTTGCGGGGGATGCTTGTGGGCGCAAGGTTTCATCCGTTGTCCATAATACTATAACCGAAACATGATCAATTTCTTGACAATTAATGAGAAAGGAGATAAAATCATATTCAATCCTTTGAATGTGATAAATTAAGAGGTATATATGGAAACATATCAAACTCAAGCTCAATTATTCAAGGTCTTGATGCACCCCACCCGCTTGGCCATCCTAGAAGAGTTGCGTGGAGGGGAGCAATGTGTCTGCCACATGGAGGCTAAATTCGGCTTGCGCCAAGCGTATATTTCACAACATCTCATGGTGCTGCGCGATGCTGGATTAGTTACTGATCGACGTGATGGCTGGAATATTTATTATCAAGTGGATAAACCGGAGATCTTCCAGGTTATTGATGCAATGAAAAACATGACCGACACATCGAAAAGCATTCAAACTGGCAGTACTCAATCCAATATTAGTTCATCAGAAAAACAGCGTCCTTGTCCCTGCCCCAAGTGCAATGCCAGCTCAGAGGTAAATCAAAATGAATCACAGGACTTAGCGCTAAATGAGGTTGTGGCTACAGTTTGAAGGAAACAGTAAAACACATTGATATATCTAGCCTATTGAAAAACAGTGAGGAACTCATGCCAAATTTTCTTGAAACCACAATCGATAAATTTACTTTCAAAGTTGCTGATGATCGCTTCTACACACCAGCAGGTGTGTGGGCGCTAGCAGAAGGGAACCGAATCCGGATCGGTCTGTCGGATTTCCAACAGCAACGCAGTGGCGACGTTGCATTCGCAGAGATCAAACCTGTCGGCACGCAGCTTGCTTTCGATGATGAAGTGGCCGTAATCGAAACGATCAAGGTCAACATCAGCTTGGGTTCTCCTATCGCTGGGAGTGTTGTTGAGATAAACCCAGCGATGACCGATACACCCGAAGTGATCAACCAGGATCCTTACAGCGTTGGATGGATGGCTGTGATCGAAGCAGTTGATTGGAAAGCCGATCTACCACGCCTGATGGATCCCCAGACTTACTTTGCGCACATGAAATCTCTGGCACAAGAGGAGTTGAATAAAGGATGAGCGACACACATTTGCCGCGCAAGGTTGCTATTGTACCTTGCAGCGGGATAGGTAAAACATATGGATCTGTCAGCCGTGAGGCTGCATACGATGTCACCGAAGATTTACGTCCCGAGAAAACCCAATTGGTTTCCCTGGCTATGCTCGTCCTGGGTGATGAAGGCGCACGGGCTGCCCTGGCTGGAGCTCCAGCTGTGACCATTGATGGCTGCAAGCTGGCCTGTGCTACCAAAATGGTCCTCGAAAGCGGTGGGACGGTCGCTCGGGATTATGCTGTGCTGGATGTTTATCGCCGCTATAAGCAGTTCAAGCCACAAGGGATTGCTGAGCTCAACGAAGGCGGCCAACAGCTGGCGCAGGCGCTTGCAGAAGAGATTGCTGCGGTCGTGGACAGTACGTTGGCTGGGACTGAAGGAGAAAAGAATGGTTGATCTACCCAAGAAAAAAGTTGGGATCGTGGCTTGTTCGGGCGAAGAGCTGGCTGAAGGCACCGTAACACGCCTGGCAGCCTTAAAGGTATTAGAGCAGCTTCGCCCAGCTGATACAGTCACCATCTGCCTACCGCTGTTCCTGGCCGGCGGAGAGGGCGACCGAGCATTTGCCCGCTTTTACCCGACGATTGCCGTAGATGGCTGCAATTTACGCTGCGCTGCAAAAGGAACCGAGATGTATTCCGGAAAACCAGCTGTAAGCCTGGTAGTAAGTGATCTGGTGCAGCAAAAAGGTTTGGAACAACCGAAAGGTTTGCGTCGGTTGAACGAATCTGGAAAACAAGCTGTAGATTTAATGGCAGAACAAATCGCGGATGAAGTTGACCAGATCCTTGGCTTGCAGTGGGATCGACGCAAAGGTGAATTTGCATCGACTGGCCAGAGAGATGATGCATCCGCTCCATCAATTCAAGAATCGGTCCAGGCTACCTGTTCTTGCGGGTCAGGAATACCAATCCAGAAAGTGATTATTAACGGGCAGAGCGTAACCCTGATCGCCCTGCCGGTCATGCTGCAGCAGTTCAAAGAGGCTGGTAAAGCTCCTGGAACAGAGACCGTCGCCGAGCTTCTGGATCTGCTCAAGATTTACAATCCCATCCAAGCTGAGGAAGAACAAGTCTACCGCGATATGCTGCAAAAAGAATATTCAGCATATTTCGATAAGGAGCCTTCCCGATGAGTCGCACAGCCACCTACAATACGACGGTAGCCTGGAAAGGCAAGCATTGGGGCCATATCGTAATGGGTAATGGTCCAGAAATGGATTTCTCAGCCCCGCCCGATGCCCAGGGTCATCCCGGTGTGCTGACGCCCGAAGATGCGTTTGTAGCTTCAGCTAATACCTGCATCATGATGATGTTTATCTGGGCGGCTGAGCGGTTCAAGCTGGACCTTATTTCTTATGATTGCAGGGCTGAGGGGACCAAGCTGATCGAGCTGGATCGCACAGAGATCTTCACCCATTTACGTTTCTACCCGGTAATCCACATTGCAGCAGGTGGTGAAGAAGAAAAAGTCGTCGAAGGGCGTGCTCGTCGAGCCTTACAATCGGCACAAAAATACAGTCTTGTAGCAAACTCGGTGAAATCCGAGATTATCATCGAAGCGCAAATCAAGGTTAGCTAATGAAACCAGTTCTTAACGAAGAAAAATGCCCAGCCATCGGGCAATATTGCCCAGCTATTCCGGCATGTACGGAAAACGCGATGTCGTATGTTATTGATAAAAGTATCCGTAAGGGCGGTCGAATTGTTTTTAATTATGAAAAATGTAATGAGTGCGGCAATTGTGTTCCAAAATGCTGCGGATCTGCTATTGAACTCAATTAACCATATTTTAGATAAGGAGAATGATAATGCTTACCATCAAAGTTCTTGGTCCCGGTTGTGAAAATTGTAAAAATGTGGAAGCCATAACACGCAAGGCACTAGCTATGTTTGGCATAGAAGCTCAGGTCATCAAAGTGACTGATTGGGCGGAAATCAAGAAATATCCCATCCTGGGTACGCCTGGTTTGGTGATCAATGAGAAAGTAGTCTGCGCCGGCCGTATTCCAACCGAATCGGAAGTGACCACCTGGTTGGCCAATGCGATGTCTTGATAAATCAGCTATCTCTAAGAGGTGTATATGACGACCAATTATGTTGAATATCACCAACACCTCGAAGAGGGCCTGACCAGGTTGGGCCAGGATCTACCCGGACCGATGAGCGGTTTTGCTCGCTTGCACAGAAAGTCCATTGAGGATGGGGCATTAAGCCGGAAGGTTAAGGAAATGATGGCAGTGGCCATTAGTATTGTGGTAGGTTGTGAAGGCTGTATTGCCTATCATGTGCACGATGCTGTGGATACAGGGGCTACGCGTGCAGAGCTTCTGGAAGCCGTTAGTGTAGGCTTAATGATGGGGGGTGGACCGGGATCAATTTACGCCACCCATGCTCTGGAGGCCATCGACCAATTCCTGCCTAAAGAATAATCGGTATATTTATCCATTATTAAGTGAGGGAACGCACCATGTCTGTACCATCTGACCGCCAACGCTTCGCGTGGGTAACACTGGAAGCTCAGGAGATCATTGAGCTGAAACAGGCGATCATGGATCGTGATTCCCACGATGTAGTTGACTTTTTTTGGCGCATCATCCTGCCACGTGCGCAGGAATCTGCTCAGAAGCGGGGTATTTCCCTGGAAGATGATAAGGAGAGCAATGGGCGTATATCTGGATAATGCCGCCACAAGCTGGCCAAAACCGGAGTCTGTCTACCTGGCTGTAGATCACTTTATGCGGGAGGTAGGTGCCACACCTGGTCGGGGTGGCTACCAGCAGGAGGAAGAGGCTCAGCGAATAGCAGATGAAACGCGAACAGCACTGGCTCAGCTCTTCCATGCTCCAGATCCTCAGAGTGTGATTTTTACACTGAACGCTACTCAAGCCATCAACATGGCGCTGAAAGGGTTATTATCACCTGGGGAACATGTTGTCACTTCCTCAATCGAGCACAACGCCATGTGGCGCCCGCTCAAAGCGTTGGAAAAGCGAGGCGTGGAGATTACCACTGTTCCCTGCAGCCCCGATGGGATGCTTGATCCCGTTGATCTGGAGGCAGTTCTACGTCCAGATACCCGGATGGTCGCTTTGCTGCACGCATCCAATGTGTTGGGCACAATATTGCCAATTACCGAGGTGGGTGAAATTGTCCATCATCACAAAACACTTCTACTGGTAGATGCTGCTCAGACAGCCGGTAGCTATCCGATCGACATGCAAGCAATGGGGATCGATTTACTGGCTTTTGCCGGGCACAAAGGGACTTATGGCCCTCCGGGAACTGGAGGTCTGGTTGTGATGCCAGGGATCCATATGGAGACCTGGGTGGAGGGTGGTTCAGGCTTCCCATCGCGACCTGAAACGATGCCCGATGAATTGCCATTACGATTGGAAGCTGGTACCCAGAACTCAGCTGGTATAGCGGGGCTGTTGCTGGGTGTGCAGTTTGTGCTGGAACAGGGTGTGGAGAAAATCCATGCGCATGAAATGAGATTGGCTAGCCAATTGATCGAACAATTACAGGCAATACCGGGTCTAAGTATTCTGGGTCCCATAAACATGGAGCAACGTACAGCGGTAGTATCGGTTACTGTGGATGACTACATTCCTGATCAATTGTCCGCGGTGCTGGACAAGGTATTCGGCGTGGCAACGCGGGCGGGGCTACACTGCGCTCCTCAAGCCCACAATATAGCTGGGACATCGGAGAATGGAGCACTGCGTTTCAGTCCTGGTTATTTCAACACAGCGGAAGAGATTGATTATGCTGTCGAATCCTTAAGGAATATCTTGTAGGTGGCAAGATGGCTAGACTGCGGATCGATAAGACATTGATCATCTTGAATGAAGAGGATCTGCGGCAGGTGATGCTCCTGGCTCGTCAGGGTGATACGGACGCAATCTACAAGTTTGTGAAGGATGTGATTGCCAAAAGGTTAGAAGAGGCGCTTCGCAGGCGCTGCGGATAATGAGAGGAAGCAAGATGGCTAAAGTGAGCGTGACATTGGATGATCAACAGCAGGCAGAATTAAAAATGATCTTGATTGATAAGGATACAGAGGCAGCTTTAGTTTTTTTGAAGGAAATAATCTGGGACCAGATCCAAGCTGCTCTTCGCTTAGGATTACGCAGCCATCTGGAAAAAGGTGCAATGTAACCTATTCCCCCGAGATATTCAAGCTGGTCGGAGGCAAATCCTTTCTGATGCCTAAACAACATCATCGTAAACCATCTCGTCTACCACAATTCCTGGCAATTGGAGGCGTAGCCCTACTAGTTTTGGCTGTATTTGTGTTCAAAGAAAAGCCCCAGGCAGCAGTACCCACAGCTAATCCAATCGAACCTGCTGAAGCGCAACTCGATCGTGCTCTTGCGGATCATCGACCGACTCTGGCGTTCTTTCATTCCAATAATTGTAAACAATGTCTCATTATGATAGAAACCGTTAGCCAGGTCTATCCCGATTTCTCTTCATCAATAGCATTGGTGGATGTCAATGTGTATGATGAGAACAATGCTGTGCTACTAAAAAGGGTCGGCTTGCAGTTCATCCCGACGCTCATATTCTATGACCATGATGGAAATGAGCAAGTTTCAATTGGCGTGATGGAAGCTGAGCAATTACACCAGACTCTGGTAACCCTGGTCGAAGGAGATTGACATGCCCTTCGACCCAGCCACCTTACAAACCGCTTCATTGTTGGCTTTTATACTAGCCTTTTTGGGTGGTATCGTCACCAGCTTGGGTCCGTGTAATGTCGCTACAATTCCACTGATTGTAGGCTATGTGGGCGGTAGTCATAACCTGACTCGTTCTCGCTCTTTCTCACTTTCTTTAACTTTCGCAGTCGGATTGGCAATAACTTTCATGCTACTAGGTGTGGTTGCTGCCCTGATTGGTGGTTTGATTGGAGCGACTACGCGCTGGTGGTATTACCTGGTAGCAGCGATTTGTTTCGTCATTGGGTTGAATATGCTCGGTGTTTTTCGTTTAAATCTGCCTATGGTATTTAGTGGGTTACGCGAGCGGATTGGGCTTAAGGGCATCCCCGGTGCATTAGCCCTTGGGTTGGTTTCAGGCTTGGTGGCCTCTCAGTGCGCTACGCCAGTGTTGGTCGCTATCTTGACTTATGTAATGGCAAAGGGCGCAATTATCTATGGCGCTGCATTGCTGTTCGTCTATGCTTTGGGGCGCGGCGTACCGGTAGTGTTGGCGGGGACATTCACCGGGTTTCTGAAAAATATACAAAAAATGGGGCGTTGGTCAGGTGTGATTGAAAAGGCCAGTGGTGTGATAGTGATTGGAGTTGGATTGTATTTTTTGTGGATCGCTTGATGGTGAAGCCGGATCGTTTACCCTCTTTGGCAAATCGCAGGCGTATGATCGCCTGGATGTTGTTCGGCGTGGTGGTGATGGCTGTGATCTCTATCAAATCATTTAACGATGGCTGGTTTGAGCCCAAAACGCCCCTGGCATTGAACGGTGAGCCGGCGCTGGTGTTCTTAACCCTGGGCAGAGGTTGCGAGTGCCAGATGAAGGTTGTTCGTAGCGCAGAAGCTCAGCTTGCGAGCTGGTCAGTCACATTAGATGGGCAGATATCCGTCTTCCGTGTGGATTTCAGCCGACGACCTGACCTTGCAAGACAATTTGACATAGCACGCGCTCCTGCCCTGGTATTGCTAGATTCAAACGGTGAAGTGGTCTGGAAGCAGGATGTCGGTTTGAGTGATGAAGCACCGCTCGACTTAGCAAGTGCCAATTTACAGATTGAGAGCATAATACGCTAACTGACAGGAGCTCGATATGTTGATTGAAAAATATGATCTCGAAGTCTTCACTCCACCCTGCGATCCTGGGTCTGAGCGCTATGCAGCACGCGCCAGGTTATTCGTAGATATTTCGGAAATCCTACCTTATCTCAATGTCACGCTGCGTGGTGCGGTTTATCTCTCATCGGCTGATGCTCTGACCTGGAAAAAGGGCGGTCATAACATTGCGTTTCATGCCTATGAAATTGCTGTCAGGAACGTCGAAGATC
>Ga0154898_1068_pt1 | contig 12219 bp, 9 predicted proteins | sample Rifle2008BG19ft_FD_105870 | JGI IMG/M metagenome (GOLD analysis project Ga0154898, IMG submission 105870) | Chloroflexi bacterium RBG_19FT_COMBO_47_9
CCCAGGACCAAGAGCGCCAGTGCCCATAGATTGATTGGCAGCTGGCTAATCTCCCAGAATGCCAATAACAGGACAAAAAAAGCACCCAGCTCAAGAATGCCTGTTCCCGGGGCAAAAAGCGCCATGATCACCATGACAATTCCGACCACGATGAGCAAATAGGCAATATTCGGATTAATCAATATTTCCATAATCGTATCCTCCAGGGGCGATTTGATTATACATCAGATTGGTTATCGCCTCTTGAACCATTATGCATCAAACCTTCCACCTGGTCCTTAGAGAATCTCAGGATTTGGTATGATATAGATATGCAACCATTTTCAATTCTGCTCGGATTGGGGGTGCTGTTAGGCTTACTGATGACGGTTTGGCGGGTACCCGAAAAAGAAACTTCACACTATCTGGACGCAGCATTATGGGTATTATTGGGAGCCCTGGTTGGTGGCCGTTTGATGACTGTGGCAGTAAATTTTAATTATTATCAGAGCCACGCTGGGGAGATTGTTCAGGTCTGGCAGGGTGGTTTATCCGGGATTGGTGCCATGACAGGGGGAATGCTGATGATCTTTATCCTAGCATTATGGTCGAAGTACCCTGCCGGCACGCTTGCGGATGCCCTGTTACCCCTGGCAGGAGCTGTGACGATCACTGCCTGGTTAGGATGCTGGGTGGATAGCTGCAGTTATGGCTACACCTCTGAGCAATGGTGGGCATTACCCAGGCGTGATGAATGGGGGGTGTCGGCTAACCGTGTTCCGGTGCAGCTAATTGGAGCAACACTGACATTAGTTATCATCTGGCTTCTGGATTGGGCAGCTAAGCGTATATCCATCCCTGGTTTAATGGCTGCCATTGGCCTGTTTGGCTTATCAACGGTGCTCTTTTTGCTATCGTACCTGCGGGCTGACCCCACACCCATATGGAAAGGGCTGCGTTTGGAGGCATGGGGAGCCATCGGATTGATGATATTCTCCCTTATCGTACTAGTGGTATTATTATTGCGCAAGAAATTTGGGAAAAGGGATGAAAGAGGCGATCTGCCTGGATAGTCAGTAAAACGGAAGCTAGGCTGGTAGATGTATAATACAGAACGCTTACCAAGAGGATGAAGCAAGTTATGGAACACAAAAAGATTGACCTAACCATTGACACACGATCTGTCCGGCACATCCTGACCAGTTTTCTGCGCGATGAGATTAACAAGGCTGGTTTGTCGCGGGCGGTGGTAAACCTATCGGGTGGGCTAGACTCATCGCTCTCATGCTTTCTTGCTGCTGAGGCCCTGGGTGCTGAGAACGTCTTGGCTCTTCGATTGCCCTATAAATCCTCAACGCCTGATTCGCTGGAGCATGCCCAGCTGGTGATTGAAGCCCTTGGGGTGCAGTCGCTCACCATCCCCATTACCGACATGGCAGACGCACTCATCCAACGCTTTCCAGATATGAGCCGGGTGAGACGAGGTAACATCATGGCGCGATTGCGCATGATCGTGCTCTACGACCAATCTGCAGTATTTCAAGGGCTGGCAGTGGGAACCGGAAATAAGAGCGAGATCCTGCTTGGATATTCCACTTTATATGGCGATTCGGCTTGTGCGATCAACCCACTGGGAGATTTATATAAGACCCAAAATCGGCAGCTTGCAAGAGAAATGGGAATCCCGCCTGTGATCATCGATAAACCACCCTCAGCTGACCTGTGGCAAGGGCAGACTGATGAGGGGGAGCTTGGCTTCACATACGCTGAGATGGACCAACTGCTCTCTCTGCTCGTAGACCAACGATACAAACCAGAAGACTGTGTGCAGATGGGATTTGCCGAAGACTTCGTCCGGGCGGTGATGGATAGGGTCAGGCGTAACCATTTCAAGCGGGTCATGCCCCCGATTGCAAAATTGAGTCAGAACAGTATAAATTATGACTCCCATACTCTACGTGACTGGGGGATCTAATCACATTTGTGACTATTTTACGGGAACGACATTTGACTGGTATGCAATAGAATAATCCAATCCTAGAAGACGACATACGACATGATCCATATCCCGCCAGCATTACACCACCGTCGCTTCCGGCTTCTGTGGCTGGGATTATTAATTTCAATCACAGGCTCGCAGATGCAGATATGGGCTTTATTCTGGCATATCCGCACACTCACAGATCAGCCAATTGCCCTCGGTGCAGTGGGTCTGGCGCGCATCCTGCCGGTAATTCTCTTTTCATTGATTGGTGGAGCGGTGGCAGACGTGCTCAATCGCCGGCGTATCCTTTTCTTCACCCAAACCGGGATGGCGATAGCCGCGCTTACCCTGGGTTGGCTAAGTCTCTCAGGGCGTATCGAGCTATGGCAAATTTACCTGCTGACAGCACTGCAAGCTGTGGCTATGGCATTTGATGGTCCCTCACGCCAATCGCTGGTGCCGAATTTAGTGCCGGCGAATGACCTACCCAATGCGTTTAGTCTAAACTCCATCGCTCTCCAAACTGGCTCCATCATTGGACCTGCCTTAAGCGGGATCATCATCGCCGCTGGAGGTCTCCCGTATGTGTACATTATTAACGCCGTCTCATTCATGGCTGTTATCCTGGCATTGTTCCTGATGGGGCCTGTCGATCAATTGAAACCCAGGGCACCGAGAAATGGGGTGGTGAGCATCTCAGCAATTGTTGAGGGTGTGCGCTTTATTTTGAGTAAGCCGCTCATTCTTTCCACCATGATCCTGGACTTTTTCGCCACTTTCTTCGCGTCGGCAAATACCCTCATGCCGATCATCGCTGTAGATGTACTTCATGTGGGCGCCGTGGCATATGGATGGTTATCCGCGGCGCAAGCAATTGGCGCCATGGCTACCGCACTGATCATCTCACAAATGCGTGCGATCAGACGCCAAGGGAAGCTATTCTTGCTCTCGGTGGTTGTGTTTGGGATTGCCACGATAATTTTCGGGGCTGCACGCTCCTTTTTATTGGCAATGATCGCCTTAGTCATCATTGGTGCAGCGGATACAGTCAGCACGATCATTCGCAACACAATCCGCCAATTAAACACTCCTGATTACATCCGCGGTCGAATGACCAGCATCAACCAGATCTTCTTTCAGGGTGGACCGCAGTTGGGCGAGGTGGAGGCAGGGTTGGTGGCACAATTATTTGGGGCACCCATCGCGGTGATCAGCGGCGGGTTGGGATGCATACTGGCAGTCATTTGGATCTCACAACATTGGCCTCAAATCCGGAAATATAACGGTGACGAACCTATCGCGGCTGGCATGTCCGTAACGTAACCATCTGAACTATAATCGAGCTATCATGATCATAGAATCTGAGACGGATGTTTATATTTGTGTCGATGTCGAAACTACGGGACCCATTCCGGGAGATTATTCCATGCTTTCGATTGGGGCATGCACGATTTATGAACCGCAACAGACCTTTTACATTGAGCTAAAACCGATTAATCAGAATACCATCGCTTATGCAGCTTCCATCCATAAACTTTCGCTTGAACGCTTACTGGCGGAGGGTTTAGATTCTACAGATGCACTGACTCGCTTCGAGGAATGGCTTATTAAAGTTGCGGCTCCCAACCAACGGCCTTTGTTCGTTGCGTTTAATGCTGCCTTCGATTGGATGTTTGTCAACCACTACTTTCATCACTATCTGGGTCATAATCCATTTGGACATGCGGCGATTGATATCAAGGCTTTCTACATGGGAATGACCGGGGTGCCATGGTCGCAAACATCCTGGCGGTATATCATCCCGAAATATAAGACCGAGCATCATCTGACTCACCATGCATTGCAGGATGCTCTCGACCAGGCAGACCTGTTTAAACAGATGCTCGAAGAATTGAATAAAAAGAAAAAAATCCAAGGAGATACAGAATGACCCAAGAAGAACAACCCACACCCAGTGTTTCTCTGCAACGTATTGTTGAATCTGCCCAAAGGTTGGGAATTGAACTCGATGAAGCCGAAGCACTCCAATGGATGACTGCCTTGGTATCCTTAAAATCCTCCATGGATATTTCAGTGGATCCAAGTAGCGGTGTCTTCGGAAGCAAGATCGTGATGCTGGATTTTAGCTCACAAGAATTAGCGCATTTCCGCGAAATTGGGCGGCTGGTGGAATTCGAGGATCAGCCGGGGATTGTTGAAACGGCCCTGGCACTTTCAGGATCGTCAGCACAATCGAAGATCCAAACTTATCCCGGTGATTGTGACTATTTTGAGCGAGTCAATATCAAAGCCAAATCACGCGAGGAAGCTTGTAAGGTATTATCCAGGATCATGCGTGAGAAAGCACTCAATACACAAAAAGGCGCCACCTACCAACTGCTGGAAGTGAAGTTCGGTAATTATCCCTTTGATGGCATGCGTCTTGACAAATCCATCCGAGCTGGAGCGCCCATTTCCTGGAACCCAATGGAGATTCAGAGTGGAAATATCGAGGTGATGCAATTGGATGGTACTCCGGCGGTCATTTCGTGGGAGGAAGTGGCATTGAACCCAGGTTGGTGCAAGCTGGATTGGGTGGTGGCAGACCCCGCCCATGGACGTCTATCCAACGCCAGCAACATGCTGGATGTGACCTGGGAAGCTCCTGACGAGACGATCACCCCGCTAGATGGTTATCTCGATCCATACTTCCAAGAAGTTTACCTGGATGCGCAGTCCATCCCGATTTTTTCTAAATTAGCAAAACATGTTTCTTCAGATGCCCTGGATGATTATGTCAATCAACTGGAGAATGAAGTTTACAAGTACCTGACCAAAGATGTGAACTACGGCAAGGTTGCTAAACGGCTGTACAACATATTCCGCCTGACTGGTCACTACGAGGAGGCAGCATTTTTACGTGACCTGTTCGATGAGCCAACCACGATGCTATACCAGGTGTGGTCACTTATCCGCACGATGGACGATGCGTTTAAACCGGGGTCAGGGATCACGATGGATCAACTGATCGAACAAGCTGACCAGCTTGTCCTTGCAGTAATCAAGGTGCTGGAAGGGGATCAGGAAGCTGAAATCGTGCGGTTACTACTGCGCCTAAGGAACGCACTGAGCCATCAAAACCTTGAAGAAGGATTGAGTGGGACCGCTGAGGCTGCCCGGTTCGAGGTTATCAACCTAGTCAACAACTTCTTTTACGACAAGTTGTCTGCCATCCCTACCATCAAAGCCTATATGGATGGCATTTCAGGAACAGAGAAAAAAATCCATTAAGGCGGGTAAAATGGCTGGGTTGACTGATCAGGCGGGCGGCATGAAAGTTGCCGGTGGAGAAGCAATCGAACGGGCTCACCAAGCCTGGCAGGAGAGCATGTCCAGGCAGATTGATGTGCTGCGCGCTGAAGTGCAAACCAAACATCCTGGCAGGCTGGCAGTGAATTGTGGGGGAACAATAGAGGACCAGAAGATCCGGCTGCAGTATTGGGGGCAAGAGTATGAAATATCTTGCACCGACCTGAAAGCCTATAAGCTTTCAGATGGCTCCGAATGCTCTGTGTATGATTCAGGCATGCTGATGTATTACCTGCGTGAGGCAGATGGAACCCCCCTGGCAGACCATTGGATTGGATACCGGGAGCTCCCGGGCGGAAATTTTTACAGCCAGGCATTTCAAGGGTATAGCGGTGATCGGCTGGCACGTATGTTTGGAGAGACGCCTGATGTATACATGAAAGCAGCACAGGAGTTGGATGGAATGACTTTACCAGGGTTGCCTGGTGTGGCATACGCCTACCTGCCTCTACCCCGCATCCGGCTGGCGTCTATTCTTTACCCGGGAGATGACGAGTTCCCGGCACGCGCCTCGGTGTTATTCGATGCAGCTGCCTGCCACTATATGACCACTGACGGGCTGGCTCTGCTTGGGGCCGGGCTCGTTGGGAGATTGATTAAAGCAGGAAATGCCCTAAAATAAATTGGGGTTATATTCTAGGGCAATCCAATAATCTTCAGGTCTTGCGGGGCTTCAACACTGAAATCAAACCGTATGGTACGCTTTTCTTTTGGCTCAAGCGCTAATGTCCATATCAACTGGTTCAAGCCTGACTGTTCTGCAGGCTTAGGATCAGCTGATTCCAGTTTGACCTTGATGTCCGCATAACGTGGAACGGGAATTTGGTCATACAACGTCAGATTGGCTCTACCGGGGAGCATGCTTTCGATTTGGATCTCATAGCCATATGAAAGGTGAGTTTTACCGCCAATAAGGTGCTTATCAATATCTTTACGCTTCAACTCTCGCTCCACTTTTAAGCGATTATCGTTGCCAAGATATAGCTCGATGATCCCTTCAGGAACGGTAAGCGCCATCTGGGTTGTGCCTACATATTCATCACCAATTAGAATATTGGCATCACCAGGTAAAAGTGTATAGGGGCTTTTATTATCTACTTTAGCTCTGCGGTAAACGGCATTTACCAGTTTTGGCGTGGATATATAATCCACCTCCGGAGTGAGGGTGAAACGAGAAATATTAACTTTATGAGATACTCCATCTGGTGGAATAGCAACGGGATTTGGAATGAGATAAGAAACCGATGTGCCCACTGTCGTCACCAATGCTGCCTTCTCTTCTAGCTTCTCTGGTGTCCTGCTTAAACGGGTATTAAGGACGTTAATCGGTAGCTGCTCTTTAGCAAGCTCAGGCGATAGTGCCTGAGGTCCAAGACCAAGAGGAGCTACTGGATAGATAGGCTCAGGCGGGTTAATGAACCAGGGGTTAAGCTCAGGCAGGGTGGAAGTCAAGGCGGGACGAGCGGTAGACAGTGTGAGCGATATTTCTTCCCAAACTTCACCGGTATTCTGGGTCACATCAGCCAGGTAGCTCACCTCAAGGGTTGGGGTGCCTGCTTTTTCCAGCAGGCGTAAGTCATAAACTGGTTTCCAGCCCGCTTCGCCAGCTACATAGCTGACCTCGATGGTCATCTCGCTATGCGAAAAACTCTCGACATCGATGCTTGCAGTATAGCATTCATGAGGGCGAGTAATGTTATATTGCTCCAACTCCTTGGATGATTTATCCAGCTGTTGATTAACCTGGCGTTGCTTATTCTGGAGAGTAAAGATTTCATCATCAAGATTCTCAGCCTGCTTCCGTAGTTTCTCAAAATAATCAAGCTGTTGCTCTACAGTTTTCTCACCAGAGGCGAGTGCAGTAGCATATGTGCCGACCTGATCAGCAAGCTTATCTAAAATAAGACGGTTTTGCTTGATCAGCTCAATCTTAGCATCCAGCCGTTTGAGCTCATCCTGCATATTTTCTATCTCTGTCTCAAGATTCCGCGCCGGATCTGAAGGTATGTCAGGAAATAAATCGCGTTTTACCCGGGCACTTAACAAGCGTGGGTCGCCAGCACCATAGATGGATGCGCGCAATGAATCTGGGTTAATGCTGAGAGGTAATTTTGATATCTCTAAGGTATGGGTACCCTTATTCAGCTTGACCGAGCCACGCCTATTTATACGAACGAGTTCCGGATATACAGTAGCTGCAGTTATCGTAGTAATCAATTCAGTCATAATTCCACCTATGTGAACCCATACAGGTCTTTCATCCTCCAGGAGGATGAAGTTAAAAACCCTCCAGCTTTGACATATCAGCTATGCCACTTCCAAGGGCAACAATGCGTTGGAGAAGTGCCAGGCGGTTCTGGCGTAAGTTGGCAACTTCAGCCATGACTAAAACCTGATCGAAGAAATTGTTAACTGCCGGGATCATGGGAAGGAAAGCGGTGAGGAAGCTATCGGGTGAATTTTCATGCCTTTGTCGCATCGCTTCTTCCGTTTGGATGAGTGCTGTATACAAGCTTTTTTCAGCCTTTTCGATAAAACCTTGTGGATCCAAATTATAGCTCTGTGTCAGGTCACGTGTGATCCGTACACAGCGGGCATAAGAGGGCAGGATGGTATGCCAGTCTGGCCGCTTAACCCAGACGGAGAGCTGCTTAACGGATTGGCTGGTACGGGCAGGGTTGGATCCCTGAACCACGATGACCGCATCGACTACATCATAATGATAACCTGTTTCGAGAAGCAAATTACGCAACCGCTCCACGATAAAAGCAAGGCACGCAGCCAGCATCTCAGGATCAGCAGGGATAGGAAGCAACACGGCAGCAGATTCTAATCCCCGACTTAAATCGAAGCTGACCTCTTGAGCAATGAGTGATTGTACCAAACCAAGTGCAGCTCGTCGTTGTGCAAATGGGTCGCGGGCACCGGAGGGAGCCATACCAGAAGCGAATAGACCGGCCAATGTATCCAGCCTATCAGCCAGACCGACAACCAAACCAGGGCGGGTTTTTGGTAGAAGGTCACCGGAGAAGCGGGGTAAATAATGCTCGAAGATGGCCTCACCGACCGATTCGCTTTCACCGGAGGCAATGGCGTAATACCGCCCCAAGATGCCCTGTAGGGAAGTCATGTCAATCACCATCTTGGTTGCCAGGTCTGCTTTACACAACTCAGCAGCGCGACGGGTGGTATCCATTTCCCCCTCGCTGAGGGAAAACATGGGTGACAGGATATCCACCAAGGCGGTGATGCGGTGACTCTTATCCAGCATGGAGCCTAACCTGGTTTGAAAGACGAGGGTTCCCAGGCGGGGGAGGAAATCCACTAATTTATGCCTGCGGTCATCGCGAACGAAGAAATCGGCATCAGCAAAGCGAGCGCGAATCACGTGCTGGTTGCCTTCAATGATAAGCACCCCCTCATTGAATGGCTGTGAACCCCTGAAGGACTTGTTGGCGACCGTAATAAAATAGGGTAGGAGCTCACTTTCTTCCTTGCCTGCCTTAGGCAGGTTTACATCAGAGGAATTCCCATTTTGAGGTGAATCCTGTTTAAAGACCGGGAAATATCGCTGGTGCTTTTTCATCACCGAGATAAGCACCTCGCGTGGTAGCGCCAGATGGGCAGCATCAAAGGAGCCTAGTAAAGATGTGGGGGCTTCAACCAAATTGGCTACTTCGGAAAGAAGTGACATGTCAGGAGTATTCCACCCACGAACCTCTCGAACAAGATTATTTAATTGTACCTGAATCAGGCTGAGACGCTCATTTTTCTCCAGTATGATGCCCTGATCTTTCATATGATTGAAATAATCGGATGCTGCCTTCACTGGAAATTCAGCAGGCTGGCGGGTGCGTAAACCTCGGGTAGTATTTCCAGATTGTACTCCCGCATATTCGAACACGATGACCTGCTCACCCAATAATGCTACCAACCAGCGGATGGGACGGGAGAAGTAGATATTGGAACGATTCCAGCGCATGGATTTATCAAATCGGATGGTGGAAATCAGCCCCGGGAATGCTTCACCCAACACCTCACCTGCAGGACGCCCTGCATGATGAACCCTTGCGGCTACATAGCGCCCACCATCCATTTCTACTACCTGTAAATCGTGGATATTGATCCCCTTGCTGCGCGCAAAGCCTTCACCAGCTTTGGTAGGTTCCCCCAATGAATCGAAAGCTCGCTCAGCAGGGGGACCTTTAACTAATTGCTCCAAATCGGTTTGACGGACGGCTACCTGCTGGACATACACGACCAGGCGACGAGGGGTGCCCATGACACGTATCTCTCCATGGGCGAGGCGCAGGTCAGCGAACAAACCTGGGAGGCGTGCCCGTAGCTGCTCAGTTGCAGAGTCGAGGTCACCAGCAGGTAACTCTTCCGTACCTATCTCAAGAAGCAAGTCGGTCGGTGTCAAGGAGAATGAAGCTGGATTGATTACCGGAAGTGATACCTTCGGGCCAGTGAGCGCATTTTCATTCAGCCAGGGATACTCCAAATGCTGGCGTTGCGCCAGATAAGTCTCTGCTACACGGCGGGAAAGGTCACGCATCCGTCCAAAATAAGACTGGCGTTCGGTAATGCCGATGGCTCCGCGTGAATCCAATACGTTGAAAGTATGCGAGCACTTCAGAACATAGTCATGGGCAGGAAGGACGAGGTTCTTTTCCAGGCAAGCATTGGCCTCCTGCTCATACAAGTCATACATATTTTTCAAGCGATTAACATCCGCCAGCTCAAAGTAATAAGTACTTTGTTCCTGCTCGGCTTGAAGGTTGATATCGCCGCTGGTAAACTGGTCGTTCCAGCGGATGGCAGTGAAACCCTCCACGCGCTGGAGGGAGATGGCGATTCGGTCAAGCCCATAGGTGATCTCTACAGAGACGGGGTCACACAAGGTTCCCCCTGCCTGTTGGAAGTAGGTGAATTGAGTGATCTCCTGACCATCCAGCCAAACCTCCCAACCCAAGCCCCAGGCCCCCAGGGCAGGTGATTCCCAATTATCTTCCACAAAACGCAGGTCATGCAGCAGGGGGTCAATACCGAGGGCTGCCAGGGAAGCAATGTAGAGCTCCTGAGCGTTGCCTGGATCAGGCTTGAGGATGACCTGGAACTGGTAATGCATCTGCATGCGATTGGGGTTCTCGCCATAACGACCATCGTCGGGGCGAATGGATGGCTCGACAAAAGCCACATTCCAAGGCTCAGGACCCAGGACGCGCAGGGCAGTGGCAGGATTGTATGTTCCAGCACCAACTTGAGTGTAATAAGGCTGCCAGATCAGGCAACCGTGATCAGCCCAGAAGTGTTGCAGGGTCATGATGATGGATTGGAAATCGAGAGGAGGAGTCATGGTGAAAGAAATTTTATCGTCATAGATGGATGAATTGGCTCAGGGAGATTATAACCGCAAATGGAGGGAGGTTGGTTGAAAATATAATATGTGGATCGGTAGGTATAGTAGAATTAGTACCTATCATCCAAACTGAGTAAACTATAGATCATCGATATGAATATATTGGTAACTGGCGCGACTGGCTACATTGGCAGGCAACTCATCCCACGGCTGAGCGCGGAAGGGCACCACGTAACTTGCCTGGTGCGTGATCCCCAGCGACTCATCGGTAACAATTGGAATACTATCGAGATCCACCAAGGGGATGTTCTCGATTTAGCGAGCCTGGATTCTGTCATGCAGGGTATAGAAATCGCCTACTATCTTATCCACTCGATGGCGGGTGGAAAACGAGGATTCATTCAAAGGGATGAAGCTGCTGCGCGTAATTTCGGCAAAGTAGCACGGGAAGCCGGTGTCAGGCGGATCATTTATCTGGGGGGATTGGGCCAATGTGAAAAAAACATATCACCACACCTGGATTCACGCCAGCATGTGGGCGATGAGCTGCGTAGATCTGGTGTGCCGGTCACTGAGTTTCGAGCTCCCATTATCATCGGATCAGGCAGCATGTCGTTCGAGATGATCCGCTACCTCACCGAGCGATTACCGATCCTGTTCACGCCGCAATGGATAAACACATTGTGCCAGCCGATTGCGATTGAAAATATCCTGGATTACCTTACCACCAGCCTGCGTGAGCCTCAATCGATCGATTCCATCTTCGAAATCGGAGGTCCAGATGTGCTGACCTATAAGGATATCATGCATGGGTATGCTATTGCACGAGGCCTTAAACGGTCATTTATCACCCTGCCATTCCTGACGACGCAAATATTAGCCATTAGTGCTGATGTGATTACCCCTCTCCCGACCCCGTATCTGCAAATACTCATCGAAGGACTACGCAGTGAGGTCATGGTGCACGATCCGAGTGCACATGACATTTTCAAAATCAAACCCATCCCCTATAGGCTAGCATTGGAACAAGCACTTAAACGTGATGGAAGCGGAGAAGTTGAAACCTATTGGGCAGGCACACAAGCTGATGCTCACCCTGGGGTAACACGTAAAGATACCCAGGGGATGTATATTGAACAACACCGTACCGCATCCATAGCTCAACCAGAGGCAGTATTTTCCTCCTTTGCCAGGATTGGGGGTAAACGAGGGTGGTATTATGCTAACTGGTTGTGGCAATTGCGTGGATGGCTTGACCAATTGGTCGGAGGTCCTGGTATGCGACGAGGCCGGCCTGATCCGGATGTACTGCAACCAGGTGATGTGCTCGACGGTTGGAGAGTGGAGAGCGTTGAGACAGATCGCTTGATAAGATTGCGGTTTGATATGAAAGCGCCTGGTCCAGCCTGGCTACAATTCGAAGCACTGCCACGTAAAGGAGGTGGAACGCTGCTCAGCATAACTGCTTTTTTCGAACCGCGTGGCATTGGCGGGTTGTTATATTGGTACAGCCTGTTTCCATTCCACGTGCTGATATTCAAAGGCA
>Ga0154898_1074_pt3 | contig 11988 bp, 9 predicted proteins | sample Rifle2008BG19ft_FD_105870 | JGI IMG/M metagenome (GOLD analysis project Ga0154898, IMG submission 105870) | Chloroflexi bacterium RBG_19FT_COMBO_47_9
TAAGTACCTACACTTCCGGAAGCGCCATAAATCAGGACCTTGGTTCCCTTTTGGATGCCTGCTTTCCTCAGGAAAGCCAAGGCAGTCAGCCCACCACAGGGAACTGCAGCAGCTTCCTCATAGGTCATGTTGGCGGGTTTGATTGCCACCAAGCCTTGCTTCACTGTACCTGTTTGGGGCAGGCAACAGTACTCAGCATGAGCGCCGAAGCGAAAACCGGTAAAGGCGAAGACCTGATCACCCACGCTATAACGATATACATCTTTACCTGCCGCTTCAACCTCCCCAGCCAGCTCAAATCCGAGGATGGTCACTCTTCTGGGTTTCAAGAGGCCGTTGTAGAGTCGTGCGGCAAAGGGATCAGGTATGCGCATGTGGCAGTCGCCAGCCGCGACTGTGGTGGCATGGACCGCCACGAGGATCTCATTATCCTTGGGAGTGGGTTTCTCAATCTCCCTGAGTTGGAGAACTTCAGGTGGGCCGTAATTATTGTAGACTATCGCTCTCATGAGGCCTGCTTCGTGGCATCGGGTTGAACGCCTTGGGTGTTAGTTTTCAACGCCCGTGCGATGTCCTTGGTCCGGTGGTATGCTGAGTGACCATCAAGGTCGTAAGGCCATTCCTGCCTGCGGTCCCGTGCGCTGAACCATTCTTCGGGGGAGGCTCTCAGGGCAGCCAACACATCTTCCTGCACTTGCCTGTGCCAGGTCAGAACCTCCTGTGGAGAGCGGTCGCGCCAGCGCAGGTAGATGAGATTGTTTCCGTCATTTTCATTCAGCCCACGCTCCTCAGGCGGGCGGCGCTGCCCCCTGGCAGAACGAGCTATATCTGCCTTCCAATGGGTGATATGGGCCAATGCATCCTTCACGGTCCAGGGGTCTTTCGTTTCTGGCCGGAGCAATCTACGCTCCCAATCATCTTTGGTTAGATTTGCGACCAGATGGTCCAGGAGCTCAAATTCCCGGATGGTGCGCTCGATAACTTCTTCACGGTTGTGGTACATAACTTATAAGACCTCCTGCCAGTTTAACGATCATTATGACGCTTGTTTCGTGTCCATATATGCTAAATTGAGACCAGTTTTACAACAGATTTAGTATACCCCAGTTGCGCTGCTAGGGCTTCTGAGTGAATGCTTTACTAAATAAACCAAAGAACGCCTGGCATAATCCAGAATAAACGCAATCTCTCGCTTTAGACAGGACTGCTATATAACTCTAAGGATATAAATTGGTGAGATGTTATACTAAGTAGTATAGTTATATTGCAACCCGATCATACTCGGAAGAGAAATGGAGGAACCATGAAAGTCATACGTCGTATCCTTGGGGTGTTAGTCATGATCGCTGGTATCCTGGGTTTGGGGATCAGTTTAGCTGGTCTTGTTGTGGTATGGGTAGCAAAACCTGCAGTGACTGCATATTCAAATACCACCATTGACACCCTCAATGAGAGTGTCACCACCAGTCAAAATGTCATGGAAATCACTGGGCAGGCATTGGGAGCCACTGTTGATAGCCTGGATGCGCTATCAAACATGTTGAGCACGACTGCTACCACGGTGGATGATACAACGCCAATGCTCAATGATATCAACATCATCATGTCTGACACAGTACCTTCCACACTCCAAGCAGCCACATCATCGCTATATACCGCCCAGGAAGCTGCACGAGTGCTCGAAAGCACGATCAAGTCGCTGGATGCTTTTCGTTTTTTACTAAGCACAACACCGTTACTGGGTAATCTTGTGGGTCAGACGGGAGAATCCTACGACCCGGAGATACCCCTTGCGGATTCATTAGGCGAGTTGGCAGGAAACCTCGAAACTCTGCCAGACACATTTGTTGAAATGTCGGTCAAACTCAGTACTGCCGATGACAACATGGGATCCATTCAAGAAAATCTGGTTACCATGTCAAATGGCGTTGGTGTTATATCGTCCAGCTTGGGCGAGTACGAAAAGATGGTCGTCCAATCTCAGTCATCCATGGATAATTTGACGGCAATCCTCACTAACATTCAGTCTAACCTGGCAACCATCCTAAATGGGGTGTCGATCATATTGACATTATTTTTCCTGTGGCTTCTGGCAGCTCAGATTGTCATATTCAGTCAGGGATGGGAGTTGTATCAGGGCACTGCAGATCGTATGGAAGGTGGAGATGCCTAGGCGCCGACAAATAGTTTTGGTGCCGAGGTCGAGAATAATTTCCATGATAGAATCTTATCAAGTAACTCGGAGAGATTAATTTATCCAATCCATTTTAATGGGAGGCATTCTATGGCATTCACGCTCGATACCACACTTGGTGAACTCTTAAACGACCCACAGGCAAAAGCTGTGTTGGAGAAACAACTGCCAGGTATTGCAGATAACCCAATGGTGGCGATGGTGAAAGGTATGTCACTGAACATGATCCTCTCCATGCCACAAGCAGCACAGCTCGGTATTACGAAAGAAAAGGTCAACGCTATCCTGGCGGAAGTCAACAAACAGGTTAAGCGGTAATCTTAGTGGATTTATCATATCAAAAATACAAGGCACCCTTTATCATTTACCAGTCATAACAAAATAAGCCTCGGTGAATGGATGAGACCTTCATGGCTGTTCTCATCCATTCGGCATTGGGCTTGATATGGTTTAATGCATACAAGTTGTATGAATGAACTTACCTGTAAATCATTCCCTTTGTTATTGAGGAATTATCAAAATGACTTATGTTAGTAAAGGGATATGCTAGCGTACAACCAAGATTGTTTATCATTATAACTAGAAAACGTCTACCGTAAACAAAACATTAAGGGGGCATAAGCGTAATTCCCTCATATTACAACACCTACATGATCCTGTTTTAACAATCGGCTATTATTCCTATCTCTCCCTTTAGAATGGATTGCAGGATGCTTCTCCTCGTTGATTTTATAAACGATCTTCTTAATACATTTATATCAAAAGATGCAGGTAGAGTGTTTGGCAGTGGATTCAGTGGTCATCGAGGCCTCAGCCTCAATTTATAAAGAGATATAATCAAATTGAAGCGTTTCGTCTAAAAGGAGTGATGCACCACCAAACCTTCAGAAGAGGCTGAGATGAGGGTTTTAATCCCTCCGCGCTTCACATCGACAATGGATACCCTAATCTACCCAGGAGTAAAGCCATGGAGAACGAAAAGATCTCCAACCCATACGGGTATTTCGATGAAGCTACCGGCGAGTATGTCATCACCCGCCCGGATACGCCCACTCCCTGGATGAATTACCTGGGAAGAGGATCCTATGGTGGAATCATCTCAAACACCGCCGGCGGGTACTCATTTGACCGCGACCCAAAAAATCGACGCGTGACCCGCTATCGCTATAATGCTGTCCCGGTTGATCAACCTGGACGCTACGTATACCTGCGCGACCAGGAGAGCGGTGCATATTGGAGCCCCACCTGGCAGCCCATCCCTGAGCGGAAGTTGGATGCGTACGAGTGTCGCCATGGGCCGGGTTATACGCGCATCACCAGCCGCTACCTGGGTATTCAATCGGCACTACTCTATTTTGTGCCAGCCTTTTCCGAATTCAGCTCATCGTACCAAGAAGAAGAACCAGCTTATGAACTGTGGGTATTACACCTGCATAATACTTCCCGGCGTGCTCGGCTGCTACGCTCCTTCAGCTATGTTGAGTTCAGCATGTGGAATGCAGAGGCTGACTTGAACAACCTGGATTGGGGACAGCACGTCCTGCATAGCCGCGTCGATCAAGGAATTATTTATGTCAACACCACCTTCCGCCCCACCACCAGCTTCTTCGCCAGCAACCTGCCTCTCGTTGGTTTCGATACCGACCGGGAAGTCTTTATAGGCAGCTATCATGACCTGTCGAACCCGTCTGTTGTTGAAGACGGAATAACAAAGGACTCACAAACGGCGCGCGGCAATAACGTCGGCGTGTTGTGCCATGAATTCAGGTTAAATCCCGGGGGGGAGGTGGAACTCATCTATATCTTGGGGGTGACCGATGCAGAGGAACAAATTCCCCCACTGGTAGCCCAATACGCGCAGGAGGAAAATATACACGCCATATTTGCCACACAAAAAGCTGAGTGGGATGCGTACCTATGCAAATTCCAGGTTGAGACGCCGGATGCCAGGATGAACGCCATGTTGAATGTCTGGAACCAGGTGCAGTGCCGGGCAACCCTGTTCTGGTCGCGCTTCGCCTCCGCCTATGAGACCGGGCTTGGCCGGGGAATGGGGACGCGTGATTCGGCCCAAGACACTTTGGCGGTGGTCCAGAGCGCGCCGGAACGCGCACGTCAGAACTTATCCACGTTGTGGAAATTACAGTTCCGTGATGGCCATACCTGGCATCAGGTCTTCCCGCTAACTGGTGAAGGTGGGGTTGGATTAGCTGCCGAGTATCCTGATTATCCACAGTGGTTCTGTGATGACCACCTCTGGCTGTTGATCGCCGTGTGCGCCTACCTGCGCGAGACCGGCGACTTTTCATATCTTGATGAATGCATCCCCTACGCGGATGGTGGTGATGATTCAGTTTGGGGGCACATGCAGCGGGCAGTAGCTTTCACGCTGGAACACAGGGGTCCACAAGGTCTACCACGCCTGGGCTTTTCAGATTGGGATGACACCATGAACCTGGACCACGGGTCAGGCAAAGCTGAGAGCGTGATGGCAGCTCAAATGTTCTGCCGGGTTATGCTCGACCTGGCAGAATTATGCGACCATCTTGGCAAGACAGATGAAAGCAAACGATATAAGATGCTGCACGGGGAAATGGCGGAGATCATCCATCGCGTTGCCTGGGACGGAGAGTGGTATGCACGAGCCTTCGATAACGAGGGGAAACCGGTGGGAGTGCGAACGGAGGAACACCACAAGATCGGTCTGAACACACAGACCTGGGCGGTAATGGGCGAATGTGCCCCTGTTGACCGCTCCAGGCAGGCGATGCGCAGTGCACATGCACGGCTAAATTCTCCCTATGGTCTTGCAATATTAGCACCGGCATATACCCACGGGGATCCACGCATTGGCGGTACCACTACTTACCCACCGGGGGCTAAGGAAAATGGCGGGATCTTCTGCCATACCAACACCTGGGCGATCATCGCTGCTGCTCGGCTAGGTTGGAACGACCTGGCTTTCCAATACTACCAGCAGATCATGCCACTGGCACGAAATGATAATGATGTCTTCAAGATAGAGCCTTATGTATATTGTGGCAATATCTGCGGTCCGGAGCACCCTCAATTCGGTTACGGGCGCAACTCCTGGCTCTCAGGTACCGCCTCCTGGATCTATGTGGCAGGTACCCAGTGGATTCTGGGAATCCGACCTACTTATGAAGGATTAATAATAGCTCCGGTCATTCCAGAAGCCTGGTCAGGTTTCAAAGCGAGGCGGATTTTCCGAGGTGCGACCTACCAAATCACGGTGGAGCGGGTTGGGATGGGGAATGCTGTCATACTCTTGGTGGATGGTAGACCGATAAATGGGGATGTTGTGGCTTTTCCAGCAGAGGGGATAAAGGAAGTACGTGTGCAGGTGAAGGTTGGGTGAGCGCTTGAACCATGCCATACTCTCGCGATGTAACCAGCAATCAAACGAGCAGGGGTATAAGTTTTAAAGGCGATTTCACCCAATATTCTGGCATTAGTTTTCGTGCTTGATGCCTGTTGAACAAAATCAACCTGGAAATAATTACCTCTCGATGAGGTTGATTGCTTATCCCATTAGAATCTTGTACAATATAACTCAGGTTTATGATGCAAAATAGTTTGCCAAAAACCTAAATATAGCTATCGGGTAGATTTTTCTAAACCAAGTATAAAAGAGGAATTTTGATGTCACCAGTCGATCTTTCACTGATGGGAGAGAGCGTTCAAATCAATCCCCCCAGCCAGGAACAGAGGGAAACTATCCTTAGCACCAAGCTGTTTACTCCATCCATTCGCGCTGACCATGTCAGCCGTCCTCGCCTGACTACACAGATCAATAAAGGCTTGGATAAAGCACTCACCTTGATCTCAGCCCCGGCTGGTTATGGCAAAACCACCCTGGTATGTAGCTGGCTTCATGAAACCAACACCCCTAACACGTGGATTTCATTGGATGAAGGTGATAACGACCCCAGTCATTTCCTGCAATATTTACTCACCGCGCTACAAAAAGTGGTACCAACCATACAAACCGAGATGTTAAGCACACTCCGGGGTCCGACTTCATACACATTACTGTTGAGCACGATAATCAATGAGATAAGCAAGTGTACAGCCCCATTCGTCCTGGTGTTGGACGACTTCCATGCGCTCCATGAACAACCAGTTTTGGATTTCTTTTCTTCACTCATCGAGAATGCACCATCCAGCATGCATGTCATCTTGATCTCGCGCACTGATCCATTGATACCACTTTCCCATCTGCGCGTGCGAAACGAGTTAGTGGAGATCAGGGCAGATCAGCTCCGATTTACACAGGATGAAATTGAAACTTTCCTCAGTAAAGTAATGACGTTGGAGCTGACTGTCACCGACATAACATCTTTGCAGGTAAGAACTGAGGGATGGATCGCAGGCATACAGCTGGCTGCACTATCGATGCAGGATTGTGAAGACATCCACGCTTTTGTCACCGCCTTTGCTGGCAGCCATCATTACATTATCGACTATTTGACTGAAGAAGTGCTAAAACGGTTGCCTGAGAAGACAAGCACTTTTTTATTACGCACATCAATACTAAGCCGCATGTGCGGGTCGTTATGTGATGCTATCGTTGAGCCGGACCCCAATAATCAGTTTAATGGGCAAAATATTCTGGAGGAGCTTGAACGTAAAAATCTGTTCCTGGTCTCCCTGGATGATACGCGACACTGGTATCGCTACCATCAGCTTTTCTCCGACGTGCTCAACCGTTATCTGGAAAACTTATACCCGCAACTGCCCTCCAAGTTGCACAAACGCGCTTCCCAGTGGTTCGAGCAAAATGGCTATATCACCGATGCCATCGATCATGCACTGATGGCAGGCGACCTGGATCAGGCTACCAAGCTTATTGAGCAAAATGGTGTTCTCCTGCTGATACGAGGCGAGGGGAAGGCAGTCCTGAAGTGGATTACAGTCGTCGAACCTCTCTCGCAGACTCATCCATGGCTTTATATCTACAAAGCCTGGGCATATGCCCTCAGCGGAGATCTAGATCGCGTAGACGGTATGCTGGAAAAAGCAGAAGAATTGATTTTCCCATTAAAACCCTCTCAAGAAGTAAAGATAATGCGAGGTTGTATCGCTTCAGCGCGTGCCCACCAAGCAAATTTAATAGGAGATGCGTATAAAGCCGCAGATTTTGCCAGACAGGCTATCGAAGTTCTACCTGATGTCGATCTTGTTTCCCGCAGTCTACGGGCTGTGTCGACTTCACTCCTTGGGGATGCTACCTTGATGACCGGCGACCTGGAGGAAGCTAAACGGGCTTATATTGAGTCTGCGCGGATTTGCCAGGCAGCAGGCGATGTTCACCTGACCATCGTGATCAATTCAAACCTGGCTAACATATTAGTCGAACAAGGGGTACTCTGCCAGGCAGCAAGGATATATACCGATACATTATCACTGGCTACTCGTCCGGATGGTCATAAAGCACTTATCGCCGGTCGTTTATTCGTTGAATTGAGCCAGGTCTATTATGAGTGGAACCAGCTTGAAAACGCTCACCAATATGCCCAACAAAGCCTCAACCTTTGCCGGCAGTGGGGAAATATGGATCTCCAGGCGGTTGGCTTTGCTCAGCTGGCACGGTTGGAGCACGTATATTCCCATTCGGATGAAATGCAGGCTGCGTTTCAGGCTGCGGAACAGTTGGTGAACGGGTATGACCTTGCGCCTCGTTATTTTATCTGGGTGATGTCAGCGCTGGCGCGTTTACAGATCAATCAAGGTAATCTGGAGCGCGCTACTCATTTTATACAAAAGACCGGCATCGATATGGATAGCAAAGCTGGAGCGTCTGAAATCCCATATCTCCTTGAACCCATGTATGTAACATCAATGCGTTTGTTCCTGGCTCGAAGGAAATTCAACGATGCGCTTGGGTTGAGTCAACGTTTGCTTCACCAGGCTGAGGCTGGCAACAGGATTGGCCGGGTGATTGAGATTCTCATTCTTCAAGCCCTTGCATATCATGGGAAGAATGACAAGGAGCAGGCTTTGGGAGTCCTTGACAGAGCCATCCTGCTTGCCCATCCAGATGGCTACGTGCGTGTATTTCTGGATGAAGGTGAACCCATGGCAAAGCTTCTTTTCCAATCGAAAGCACATCAAGTCGGTGGCAGCTACTTACCAAAATTGCTATCTACCATGAGCATCGAGTCAGGCCAAGCCTTGCCAAATAACCAGCTACTGATCGAGCCATTGACGAAGAGAGAGCTTGAATTGCTAGCACTCATCGAACAAGGCTGCACCAACCAGGATATTGCCAATAGACTGGTTATTTCCATTCCCACAGTGAAGCGCCATATCAGCAATATCTATTCCAAACTGGGTGCAAAAAACCGCACCCAGGCAATTTCCCTTGGAAAAGAGCTAAACCTCCTAGGTTAATCAACGAGCCAGACCTTTGGATATTGGGACTGGTGGTGATTTTGGATCAACCACCGGTTTTTTAAACATCCATCTTTTAGATAATACATCCTGAATTACAACCCCATCTGCATCTTTTGGTTGATGATTTTTCCTTGGAAATCTGCATAATATAAACAGGAGTGAATATGGAAAATAACCTGTATCAGCAAAAACCAGAAATTCCATCACCGAAAGATGAAGCTCAAAATCAATTATCCACCAGCCCCGAAGCAAAGTTTTTTGAAATCCGTGTCAAAGGTCAGCTCGATAGTAAATGGTCAGAATGGTTAGATGGATTGCAGGTGAAATTATTGGATGACGGGGAGATGCTTCTGTTTGGACCCATTATCGACCAAGCGGCTCTTATGGGGGTGTTGAACAAGCTGACACGCTTGAACCTGACTTTACTGGCCATCAATGAAGTCAAAGGAAATAACAAAAAGGCATCAAATGGAAAATCAAAAAATAAACCTGAAGAACATTAGAAATCCAAGGTGGGAGTATTACGGTTATGCTCTCGCTAACCTCATCAGGATGGGCCATTGTGCTCCAACAGTTATGCAGACCATCCTGGACATCTCTTCGATAGACAAGCAATGGTTGGTCAGGCTAAGCGCTGGTATGCCGGGAGGTATCGGTAACACGGGCTTTGAGTGCGGTGGTGTTACCTCACCCCTGGTTCTGCTCGGTATGCGCTTCGGATTGGATAATAACGATCATCACCTGCCAGTAATTTTCGATAAAGGACACGCCCTATGCCAGAGCTTTCTCGCCTGCCACCGGACTCTTCAGTGCCGGGACATCCGTGGGAAGGACCACTTTCCAAGACACTGCATCATGCCGGTCCTACGTTCCCCTGAGCTATTTCAGGATGCGCTCAATGGAAACCATCGCGATACCATCCCGGCAAATGTAAAGGTTGCCTATTCGAGATTGTACGCGCACCTGGCCGAAAACGGTTTCCACTGTAGCCAGGCTGTGCTCTCCCATCTCAGTTATACCCCTACTGAACACCGAGAGCTTTTCGATGCCACCTCTGCCTTCATGGGTGGAACCCTGTTTATGGGTAAGACCTGCAGTGCTTTTACCGCTGGTGTGATGGCGCTTGGATTGCTTGCTGGTGAAATAGAAAACAGCCCAATGCGGGTAATCCGCCTGCTTGCCATCATGACAATCGGTGGAAATGCCTTCGATGAAAAGATCAACAAATTCAACCGGAGCATGAACCGTGGTTATAAGTTATCGAAATGGTTTGTCAAAGAATTCGGCAGCACCCAGTGCCAGGCGATCACACAATGTGATTTTTCTGACCTAACGGGAGTGAATAACTACATCGAAGGTGACTGCATCACGAGGTGCAAGCAAATCGCTGAGAAGGTTGCCATAAAGGTTCAGACTATTATTTCTATGTAAGAAATATCAAAATCTAAAAATGAAGGGAGATTGTCATGAATAAAATTTTTGCAGGTGTTGATGTAGGCAGAAAGAATATTGTCTTCGGTGTGGTCTTATTTCTTGTTCTCGGTGTTGTGGTTGGAGTTCCCCTGACCGTGGATTTATTCGGGGGTTCTATGCTTACCGAGAGCCAGTACCAGACCTGGAAAGTACTGCACGCTTATGGCGTGTTCACGGCTTTCATTAATTTCTTCTTTGGGTTCCTAGTTGACCAAATGCGCCTGGGCAGGCGGCAGCTTGAAATCGCCAGCTGGTCGTTTTTGGTTGCTGGGTTGGTCGGCGGCATCGGACGGCCAGTCCTGTTTCTCCTGTCCGTTCCAGGGTCAACTGGCAGTTACGCTATCTCGCTCATCGAGACAGTGGGATTTGTCGTTGGGACATTTATATTTGTGCGCAGCCGTATGCAGGGACGCGCAGGCTAACAGCCCAAGGAGACAAAACAATCCGTTTCCGGTGCTCAGACTTCAAAATACAGCTATGGATGGACCAGTGAGAAGTGGGCACAAATGATGAAAGAATTAGAAGCGAACGAAGTGAATGTAACTGAATGTATAAATTTTATTAAAGGAAAAACCGATGAATATCTTGACTGTATACGCACATCCGAATCCCAAGTCATTCTGTCACGCTATTCTTCAGCAGTTTACCAAAGGACTGGAGGATGCTGGGCATACCAGTGAAGTGGTTGATCTATATGCCATCAACTTTGACCCGGTTTTTCGTATGATGGATTTTGCCAGTTATGTGCATGAAAGCATACCGATCGATCTTCTCGAACAAATGAATATAAGGCAGGTTGTGTTGGATAACGCTGGAGGTCCAATCCAGAGATTCGTCGCCTCTCGCTGGCTCCGCAACAAGGATACTGCCGCAGTGGCGAAATTCATCCATGATCATAGGCCCAAAGACGTTATTGCCCAGTGGGAGAAAGTTAAAAATGCCCAAGGTCTAGCCTTTATTGCCCCCACATTCTGGCTACACTTTCCAGCGATCTTAAAGGGGTGGTTTGAACGGGTCTTCTCCTACGGTGATGCTTATGAGCTTACACCGATAGGTTGGGGTGGGGAAGCCAAAGGTCGAGTGCCATTACTTCGCCATGAAAAAGCCCTGGTGATCAGCACCACGCTTTTCAAAGAAGAAGATTATAAATCTGTGTGGGAGGCACCGATGACGAGGATTATTGATGAATGGGGATTGCGGTATCCAGGCGTCAAAAGAGTCGAACATGTTTATTTCTACGGTGTACCTGTAGTCGACGATGAAACCAGACGGGGTTATCTGGAACGATCCTACAAATTAGGAAAAGAGTTCATCTAGCATAACGGATAGGCGAAGAATCCATTAGGAGATATCAGCTTCCCAAGGGTGATGTGAGTTACCTTCGGGAAGCTGTGGTTAAATGCTTAATCTGGCTAATTTTATTTTTATTCCTCCTATTTCTAATTACCTTTGATCTACATCTCATATTGCTTTGTTTCTTTTTACCGATTTGATGTTTTATACACGCTTTGACTTGTTCATGGATACAAATATTCAATGAGTGTAAATCGAAAGCGGGATAAAATTCGGCTGCTTGACGCCACTTAACTCCGCAGATATACTGACATGCATGCAAGACAGGATCATTCAGGCACTCGATGAGACGCTGGTCCTTGCTTGGCAGCCTTGCGAGGATGACTAGCTGCTCGCCACGTATTGCCACAAAATACCAGGTGCGCATCGCCGGTCTATCGCTCGACCACATCAACAATCACATCGAAATGGCGCACGTCAAGTATGAGAAGTTAAACGACCAAACCATGGGTAAGTCTTTCATAACTGTACAAAAGAGGCAAAGCAGCCCATCAAAGATTTGCAGGTGAGTTATCGTAAAAAGTAACTAACCATAAAATTGATCGCGCAGG
>Ga0154898_1078_pt1 | contig 11713 bp, 17 predicted proteins | sample Rifle2008BG19ft_FD_105870 | JGI IMG/M metagenome (GOLD analysis project Ga0154898, IMG submission 105870) | Chloroflexi bacterium RBG_19FT_COMBO_47_9
CAGAGACGCACAGTATCGAGTTCAACATCGACCGACTACCTCCGATCGAGCTGGAGGAGGTGCATGTCATCGCCAGCCAGGTGATGAATTTGGTGCGTGAATTTTGCGGGGGGAGAATGCGTTATGAGATCCTGAGTGCCAGCAACCATCAAATGAGGTTGGAAATTGGATGATCTACTCAATAACTGAATATTTTATCTATTTCACTGCCTGGTATAAAGATAGGCTCCCAAAAATAGATCTGTATCGAGCTGTTTCTACAATACGATTGAAACCTGCGTTGCTGATCATCCCTGGTATACATCCGAGGATATTATCAGCTGTTTGCTCCAACCTGCTCATCAGAGGTGAAATCAACCGAGCGTATGTGCCGTGTGGTACCCCGAAATCAAGTATATGCAGCTCACCACCGGATTTCAAGACCCTGTAAATCTCAATCAGTGCCTGCCGTTTGTGATTTGTAGTCAGGTGATGAAAAACCAGACAGGATAACACCCGGTCGAAGCTGTTCTCGAGGTACGGTAGATGGTTTGCCATTCCTTGCTCAAATTGTATCCTTACTCCTGCCTGGCTTGCTTTGAAACGGGCTATATTTAGTATCTGCGGGTCAGCGTCGATGCCAATTACATCAGTATTTGGCTTGGTTTGCTTGATCATAATTGTCAGCGTACCTGTGCCACTACCCAGATCCATCACTCGCATACCTGGCGTGATCTGGGCTTGTTGGATCATGTGTCGTTTAAAAACATCTTCCCGCATAGCCCATTTAAATAATGGATCATAAAAAGGTGTGAGCCAATGGAAACTTAATGCTGGAATGAATTTCGTGGAAGAGCTCATAATTATTAATAAGTTAGGTAGTTCATATCTCCAATGGGGAGAATATAACCAATGAGTAATACTTTTTTAATCGTTTACCGTTCGATCTGATTGGTCTGGTGCACCGCATTGCGGGCAGTGGGTCCACTCGGATTGCAATCCCGCGCCACAATGTGAGCAATAACGAGTTGCTGTTGTTACAGGTAAGCGGGAGTTCATCATCGGCTGGTAAGCTGTTGATTGATTCTGAAATGTGGACTCGCTATGTGCCAGGGTTGGTAGAAAACCCGTTGCCGCAACCACGAGTAGAACAACCAAGAAGATCGGCAGACCAATCACGACGAGCATCATTAACCATCCAAACATCATCATCGGAGACCTCCGTATCTGCAACCCGATTCTATATTTTTCAGCTTCATTCAAACAGCGCCATATCACTCAAGGTCCGATAAGCTATTTGGCTTATAAAACCAGTGACCCGCTCAGATGTCTGCGCGGATCACCTTTCAAGCACATGGCTGGTCATTAATTCTTTCTTATTGCCCAAAGTAGCTCTCAGGCTGCATGGATGTGGGGTGCCGGTGAAGTATCACCCTCTACATTAACATATCTCCATGGTTCTTTATCAAAATCTCGCTTGCAGCCTGGTGAGCAGAAGTAATAGGCCTTTCCCTGATAATCAGATTTCCAAGCTGCGGTCTTGGGATCAACATCCATCCCGCATACAGGATCTTTATCCATGATACTCACCTCCTTCCTTGATACAATTCCTTTTATGGCACAATTTGTTAAAGACCGATGAAAATTCTATTCCACAATCAACTTTCCGCGAAACATCCCCATCTGGCACTGAAAGCCATACTCACCCGGCTTTTCAGCAGTAAATTCTAGGGTCACTTCTTGACCTTCGGGTAACAGAGCATTCTGATTGAAATCAGGAAACAAAACTCTCTCCGAGCAGGTTGCACTTTCTTGCCGGGTAAAACGTAAACGTACTGGCTGGCCGGCTTTGACCACGATTACATCGGGCGTGTAACCGCCTTTGACGGTGACTGCCACCTCTTGCGCACCTCCTGATACTGTAGTAGCCTTGGTTGCTCCCTTTGGTGCAAACCAAAAGAACCATACGATAAAGATACTGAGAGCGATTCCACCGAGGGTGACGGCTAATTGTGGGATGTTCATTTCACACTTCTCCTGATTCTTGAGTCTTAATATTGACTAATTTCTCGCGGATCATCTCAACGGTCGGCCAACCTCGTAGCCCTGCCGGGGTCGGATAAACCCTGCAGCCCATGAAGTAGTCCTCTCTTTCCTCAGGCCAAAAATCAATACCCCCAATGCGGATGGATGGAGAGCCTAAAAATCGCTGCTGGTTTGCTTGTTCAGGGCTATCGATTTTGACCAAGTGAACCTGTGCATTCAGGTTTTCTTCGGCCAAGGCAATTTTTAAGTTAGCTAATGCTGATTGCCAGGAAGGGCAATTATCAAAATAGAGTAATTCAATATCCATAGATCACCTCACTGTAAATTTTGGCTTGAAACTTCGCAGGCGGTTAGCATTACTGACCACCGTTACGCTGGAGAAAGCCATGGCAGCTCCCGCCAGCAATGGGTTTAGCAGCACCCCAAAGAAGGGGTATAGCATACCCATTGCCACGGGTACACCCAGGACATTATAGATGAACGCCCCAACCAGGTTCTGCTTGATATTACGCATAGTGGCTCGGCTAACCTCGATGGCAGTGACCACGCTCTTGAGACTACCCTTGATCAGCGTGATGTCTGAGGCTTCGATAGCTAGATCTGTTCCGGTGCCGATGGCAAGACCCACATCAGCCTGCACCAGGGCTGGTGCATCGTTGATGCCATCACCCACCATGGCGACCTTTTTACCTTCAGCCTGTAGAAGGTGAATGTTATGGGCTTTATCTTCGGGTAAAACCTCTGACAGCACGCGTGTTATACCGACCTTACGGGCAATCGCTTCAGCAGTGCGCTTGTTATCACCGGTGATCATCACTACTTCGATACCCATCTTCTGGAGAGCAGCAATTGCTTCTGAGGAGTCATCTTTGACTGTATCAGCTACAGCTATGATACCAGCCAGTTGCCCATCAATGACCGCATACATCGGCGTCTTCCCATCATCGGCTAAGCTCGCAGCTTTTTGCTCAAAATCACCTAGGACAATCATCTCACGGTCCATCATCTTCAGGTTACCTAATACCACCCGATGACCATCCACTGTAGCGATAACGCCATGTCCAGGAATGGCTTCAAAAGCAGTCGGTTCACTCAGCGCGATTCCTCGCGCTTTAGCTCCATCAACAATGGCTTCCGCCAGAGGGTGTTCCGAGGATCTTTCCACTGAAGCAGCTAGGTGCAGAAGATCGTTTTCTTTCCAGTTTGATGATACTACTGTATCGGTCAGCTCAGGTTTTCCCTTCGTGATCGTGCCGGTCTTGTCCAATACGACCGTCTGGATGCCCTGAGCAGTCTGTAAAGCTTCGCCAGAACGAATCAAAATACCATTCTCAGCGCCCTTGCCGATGCCGACCATTAAGCTCATCGGAGTAGCCAGACCCAGCGCACACGGACAGGCGATGATTAACACAGTTACACCTGTGATCAGAGCATAAACTAACTGTGGCTGCGGTCCAAAGTCGAACCAGATGATGAAAGTAAGTACAGCCAGGATCATCACCACCGGGACGAAATAACCAGAAACGGTGTCCGCCATACGGGCGACGGGAGCTTTGCTGTTCTGGGCTTCCTGTACCATATTGACGATCTGCGCCAAGGCAGTGTCCTTCCCAACTTTGGTTGCGCGAAATTTGAATGCACCGGTTTTGTTGAGTGTGGCACCAATCACCTCGTCGCCTGTTTTCTTGGACACAGGTAGCGATTCTCCAGTGAGCATGGATTCGTCCACCGCTGAACTACCTTCTACAAGGATACCATCCACTGGAACCTTCTCGCCGGGGCGCACTTGAACCACATCACCTACCAAGACTTCTTCGACCGGGAGGTCGATTTCCTGCCCTTCGCGGATTACCCGAGCGGTTTTTGCCTGCAAGCCCATCAATTTCTTGATCGCTTCACTGGTGCGACCCTTGGCACGCAGTTCCAGTGCCTGTCCCAGCACAACTAAAGCAATCACTACGGCAACAACATCATAAAATGGCTCAGAAGTGCCCTTCGGAAAGATTCCAGGTAAAAGAACGGTTACTGACGAGTACATCCATGCAGCAGCAGTGCCCAGAGCAATCAATGTGTTCATATTAGCAGCTCGGTGTTTCACCGCTGCCAACGCTCCAGTGAAGAAATCGCTGCCCGACCAGAACAACACTGGCAAGGTGAGCAGCGCTGAAGCGCCCCAGGCGAGGCGCAGGGTCTCCGTGCTCCAGTCTTGCACGATGGGAAGATATTTCGCGTAAGCGAAGATCAAGACGGGGATCGAGATAATGGCAGCAAACCAGAAGCGGTTCATCAAACGGCGATATTCTTTCGCGTGCTCAATTTGTTGTTTATCCACCGGTTCGTCACTGGCAGCCGGACGAGTTTTATATCCCCACGTTTCGATGGCTGTGCTGAGCTGCCCCAGAATGGTCTTTTCCGGCAGATAATTAACCGTAGCCTCCTGAGTGCCAACGTTTACACTGGCATCTAGCACACCAGAAGTGGCGCGCAGTTCATCTTCGATGAATTTTACGCAGGAAGAGCAGCGCAAATTCTGGATTCCGATACGTGTTTGTGCTCCACCCATGCTAAAACCAGCGGATTTCACTGTGGAGGACAATATCGGGAGCGTGACAACCAGAGGATCATATTCGATTATGGATACACCAAAAGACGGATTGACAGCAGCGGATTTAACCCCATCGATGGCTTTAAGTGCATTTTGCAAACCGCGCACCCCCCTGCCATTTTTTAACTCAACAATGGGCAGTTCAATTTGCTCCAGCGGTAAGGTTGGGTTGAAGCCGGTGGTTGCAGAACCAGCCATCGCATATTTGTGCGGGTCTGCATCGAACTGTTCAACACAAGTTACAGAGTTGAAATAGTACGTATGTCCCATATGTTCACGCGAGGCGTAAGCGTTTTTAGGATCAATTTCCATTCCGCATACGGGATCTTTACCTTTCATTGTATTTGCCCTCCTTCGAAAAAAAATGAGGATTTATCTATAACCGTTGCATTATATGTCCTTTCCAAAAGGGTGAACAGTGGAATTAGGCGGATGCTGATATAAGCCAAATGGCCTAGCCTTTCTTAGGAGCACAGGCCATTTTGCAATTGGAGAAGAAAATGAGAAGTCGATTACAAGTGGTGGCTGACCTGGATCGCAATAACTGTGACAATAAATGCAACCGCGCTCACCAGCAAAATGATTGTCCAGATCCAGTCCTTCCGCTCACGCCTCGATTTATTCGCTTGCCGGCGTTCCAGTTGAACAGCGGAGATGGATCTGTTACTTTTTGACATGTCTCATCTTGTGGATACAGCCTGGCATCGATGCATTTGATAGCGTAGTATCAACGGCACAGCGATAGCTAATGAGACCAGGGCTACGATTTGAGATTGCGTCAATCCAAAGGCAATGACTTGATAAGAGCTGGTAAAGGCCAGGAAGAAACGCTCGATGCTGTATAAGCTGAGGTAAACCAGGAATAGTAAGCCATCCGGCCAGTTCCTTTTGTGGAGCAGCCAAAGCAGGGCAAAGATACCCAGGTTGGCAATGATCTCGAACACGGGCATGGGTGTGTAGTAAACACCTAATTGCGGAACCATCGCGTTCGGATTGGTGTATGCGAAACCAAAGGGTCCCATTGTTGGTTTGCCCATCGCGTCGCCGGTAATGATGCAGGCAATGCGTCCAATAGCCTGCCCCAGGACCAAGCCCAGAACAGCGGCATCCAGCAGTCTCGGCAGCCGCCATCCACGAAGTCGAGCAAGAATAGTAACGACGATCAGTCCACCAAAAACTGCGCCCCAAATCGCCAGTCCGCCTTCCCATATATACAAAGCCCGAATAGGGTTGGCTGCGTACTCGTCTGGCCAGTGATCGAGCACATGAAACAGGCGCGCGCCAATCATCCCGCCCACGATGACCCATATGCTAGCGTCATAAATGTCTTCTTTATTGAAGCCTTTCCGTGTAGCTTCTCTCGCCACCAACCAGACGCCAACCATTATGGCTGTAATGACGATCAAGCCATACCAACGAATGTGCAGATGACCAATGCTGAAGATGATCGGATCAATGCCAATTGTAATCATGTTGAAAAACCTTTTTGAGATATTCCAGGGGCAGCATGCAGAAAACCAACTACCCCTGGTTTAATCGGGCTTAATGATGCCCATGGTCCGAGCTTTGTACCTGAGCTCTAACGTACTTCTGTGGTTCTTTGTCGAATGCCTTTTTACAACCATTTGAACAAAAGTAGTAAGTCTGTCCCTGGTATTCGGATTTACCAGCCGCGGACTTGGGATCAACATCCATTCCACATATAGGGTCTTTTATCATCAGCCTCACCTCCTTTCTCCTCGGGGTTAGATTTTCATGCGGTTATTTTCCTCAGGCGCATGTTCAGACCTCAATTCCCTGCAAGATCGTAAAACCTGCCGAGCGGGGGTACTTATCAGCAAGGATACATAGTAAACGATCCCGTACCATCTCCTTACTTCGAATCTCATCAACTGCGCGTGGCAGCAAGAGTTGTGTAATCGCCAGGTCGAGAGCAATTGCCAGGTTACGGTCTGGCGAAGGGTGAAAGAGACCATTACCCAATCTCGACCATGAATTAGCCAGGTATATCATGACTTCATCTATTGCCAGATCCAGAGAGGAAATATATTTCCTCAAGGTAGCTTCAACCTGCAATAGAGAATATAATGGCTGACGCTGTTGCCTCAAAACGGGATAAATTTTACGGTAGGCGGCATCTTTATCCCGGATGCAAGATTGTAGGAATTCATGCTCATCTAGCATTACACCTCGGTTTATTATTGGCTCAGAGAATTCGCTCGCCTGAGACCATTGAATGACAGTTGTGCTGAGCAATAGATCGTCATCCCACCAATCAAATGAATTTGTGTCCATTGTCCCAATTATGCGCAAGTTAGACGGAAAGAATATAGGCTCAATGAGGTGTGTATCTCCAAGTCTCATTATCTGACCATTTTGAAGTTGATAGGATACTTCAGAAAAAAAGCTCATTAATTCAGCTGGGCTGATCTGGATGAGACAGGCAATGAACACCTGGTCAGCATTACCGGGTCGTGCTGCTTCTTCGATGATAGACAGGACCTTTTCTGTAGAAAATCGAATATGCAACTCGGTATGACTGGCAACATTATTACTTCCTTCCGCCCACCAGGGATGTCCGGTGATCATCTGGATGAAGAGATCATCTTGTTCGCTGAGCGATTGTGCCAAACCCCGGACAAGAGCGGTTTTCCCACTATGGGCAGGACCTGCTAAAATCGCCAGGGGTTTTGATTTCAAAGCTACATAAAAATTTGTTATTTCAGCCTGATCCATGGAAACGTCATTTCTATCATGGCTTTATGCAGGGAAGCCATTAGCATTGCTTCATGATCCGCTTGAATTGATTGGATTTCATGGGGTAAAGGATTCGTTGATAAGGTCGTCATACTCTATGATCGGTTACAGTATATGGCCTCCCTTTCCAAGTCGATAGCGCCATCTGACGTATCGTGAAATACGCTTTTTTGCCCATTTACGATCCTTGATAATTTGCTTACGGTCAAATTGATGACGGATGTTAAGAACCCAGGAATTGAATTTACAGGACTCAAAATGTGTCATAGGGCGAGGTTGCCTATGCCCAATCAAGCCATGTAGCGCATGATTAACATATGGGAAATGTGTATGATAAGGCAGGAAGTTTCTTTCACTTTTTAAAGACTATTTCAGAATGCCGAAAACCAGGCACATTCTTCATCCCATCGGTGTAGGATTAGCCGGATCGTGTTTCCTTTTCGTCTTGTATATCAGCGTCGTGTCATTGGCTGAAAGCCCTCAGCACGCGATCGAGTTTTTCTGTCAAGATCGTTGGATTGTCATACCCATCACCCTGGGCTTTGGTGTGCAAACGGGACTCTATTTCATCTTGAAGAAACGGTTATTCATTCCCATATCCAACCTGGGTCCATCAGGGGCATTGACTGGAACCAGTGGTGCTACTTCGACGATTGCCATGGTAGCCTGCTGTGCCCACCACGTCACCGATGTACTCCCCATCCTGGGATTGACCACTATAGCAACCTTCCTGGCTCAATATAGGACTACCTTTATGCTGGTTGGATTAGGGGTAACCCTAGTTGGGATCGCTGTAATTTTGGTAATCCTATTTAAAGAATGGAGAAAAGCCATTCATTCGGCATCAATTAATTCGACTATGGAGATGGTATGAAAAAGCTACATATTTTATTGGTTATAGTTCTTGGATTAACTCTGATGGCATGTGGACCGGCGAAAATAGGAAATCCACCAAATTCTGGAATAGCAAGTGCCAAATCTCTACCTACATCGTCTCAATCACAAACTGGACATGATGATCTCGCCAGGACAGATAACCAAGGTGCAGTAACGATTAATGTCCAACCCCTCAACCTCGATTCACCTGGCGACTCCCTGAACTTCGAGGTAAGCATGAATACTCATTCGGTAGATTTAAGCATGGATCTGGCAACCTTAGCCACGCTAACAACGGACAATGGTAATTCTGTTCAGGGTATATCATGGGATGGTCCGCGCAGAGGTCATCATGTATCAGGAACACTTTCCTTTCCATCGAGCATTGCAGGAATACCGATCTTGGATGGAGCTATAAAGCTAACGATGATGATTAGCAACATAGATGTTCCAGAGAGAATCTTTACCTGGGATTTACCTAAATAAGCATATGATTCTTTGGCGAATTGCCTCAGCGTGATGAGAATTCTAAGGAGGTTCAGCAACGATGAATAAAATCACTCGAAATGAATTTATCAAAATTGTCAACCTGGTTTTTGCGTCGACAGGTCTTGTCGTTGTTGCAGCGCCTATATTGACTTACTTATATCCTACCAAGCTGGATGAAGCACCCTCAGAGCCAGTCTTTGTAGCCAAAGTAGATGAACTACCTGAAGAAGAAAGCCGGTTGGTTCTATTTGGCCGTTACCCCGCTATAGTGGTAAATACTTCCCAAGGTTTAAAGGGGTATTCAGCAGTGTGCACCCATTTCTCCTGCATTGTTAAGTGGAACAAGGAAATCAGTCAGTTCGCCTGTCCATGTCATGCAGGCTTTTACGATCCTATTGACGGTCAGGTTATTTCAGGTCCACCTCCCAGACCTCTTGCTTCCATTCCAATTAATATCCAGGATGGTGAGATCTACTTAGGAGAAGAGATATGATCTTAATTCATGAAAAAGATTAATCGGTACAACATGGTGAGGACCAGAGAATTTAACAGTACTCACATTTAAGGACCAAAACTTGGTTTGCGCATTTCACAAGTAGACGACATCGAGGATGGGGTGGAACCTTGTTACAAGATAAAAATGTGACCTCCGAAGAGACCAGATTAGTTTTTCGGAGAGCTAATAGATCTAATAAAAAAGCTGCAAAGCGAACACTGGCGGATAGGACGACGATATGGGCAAACAATCACCAAGCCAATTATCACGGCGTGATTTTGTTAAAGGTGTAACTGTCCTCACAGGTTCTTTAATAGGTGCAGGCTTGGGCATACCTGCGCTCAGGTATCTCATCTCGCCAGGGCTTAATTTAACGGAAACCGAAGTCTGGATTCATTTGGGTCCACTGAACAATTATGAGCTGGGAATACCAAAGCTCTTCAATTTCACTCGCTCACAGGTAACTGGTTGGGAGAAAACTGTTTTAAGCTTTGGGGCTTTCGTGATCCGCAAGGATAGTAATCAGGTTTTAGTGTTATCAAACATATGTACTCACCTGGCTTGCCGGGTTTCCTGGCATCCTGGTATCCAACATTATGTCAGTCCTTGCCATAATGGGCATTTTGACATCTATGGAAGTGTTATCTCTGGTCCCCCGCCGCGGCCTTTGGATATGTTCCAAACGAAAATCGAGGATGGCACCTTGTATATCCTATATCCACCATTCAAACGGAGTTAAACCATGACTAAAAAAATCGTTTTGATCTTGTTTGCCTGCTGCCTTGTTCCTGTTGGGGCTTTGGCAGCAATATATCTCGTACATATACCGGTTAGCTCAGTTTTACTCCTAGGAATTGTACTGCTCTGCCCACTCTCTCACCTGCTTTTGATGAAATTTATTAATCACGGAGACAACGAGATTCTCCATTTCACGCGTAGTGATGAGCATTTAAATCATTAAAACCATAAACCATTCAAACCTAATCCATTGGATTTTTTAGGCAAACCACTGTTAGTTTATGCAGGCTTTCCCTCATCTTTCTATGCTCAGTCCCGCCCCTTCCCAATCGACCATGCCACCATCCAGGTTCCAAATGTTAGTGTAGCCTAATTCCACCAGGGTTTTCGCGGCGATATTGCTCATCCGGTCGCTACGGCAATACAAAACAATTTTGGCATTTTTATCCGGGAGTTTATCCAGGTTTTGCTCGATCTGGTCATAGGGGATGGAAAGGTCTGTCCCAGCGATATCGCCATCGAAGGGTATGTGTACATTTATGAAGGTGAAATCCTTATTCTCAAGCATCGCCTGCAGCTCAGCCACGCTCACATCGGTGTAGGAACCCCCATCAACCATCACTTGTTTGCCAACTACATCTGCAGTGGGTTGAGAGGTTGCTGCGTTAGAGCAAGCCGCAAGCAACAAAACAACAACGAACATTGATCCTAATACTGATCTAGTCATCCATCATTCTCCAAACATTGTGGTTATAAACCATGAAAGGTTAACCAGCTTGACAGATTTGTGAATAAATCTGTAAAATCCTATCAAGGCAGTGGGATTAACTGGCATCATCCGTTATTTCAAAGCATCCAGGGCAGATTGTAAGCTGCGTTTTACTTCCTGGGGGAATCCCGCCATGGATGCTTTTGTCTTTTCATCAACTACACTGAACATCACTTCGGGGTCCTGAATGCTGACCACCACCCAATCGTCATCCTGCTTAAGCACGACATTGCATGGAAGGAGTAATCCAATCTCATCATCAACCGAAAGGGCTCGATAGGCAAAGCGAGGATTGCAAGCTCCCAATATCTGGTAGGGTTTAAAATCCACATCTATCTTTTGCTTGAACGTCTTCTGAACGTCAATCTCGGTTAATATCCCAAAACCTTGGGACTTGAGCGCTTCCAATACCCTGGGTTTTACCTCATCCAGGGTGCCGTTAATTTTTTTACTTATTCCATAATTCGCCATTGTGCAATCTCCTTTTCTTTCGTAATTAGATGTAATTAAGCGAATAAGGTGACAGTCAAACGGGTCCCTTTCCCAGGTGATGATTGAATTTGTAATTTTGCACCGATTAGCTCTGCCCGCTCATGCAAGCCAAGTAAGCCATAATGACCACTTGGTGCATATTCAGACGGATTTTTTGGCACATCGAATCCCACCCCATCATCCTCTACCTGCATGCTGGTTGAAGCAGGTGTAAATGAGATGCTCATTATCGCATGTTTCGCTTGGGCATGCCGGGCGATATTGTTCAGAGCTTCCTGAGCTATCCGGTAAAGCGCCAGCTCGACCGCAGGATCCAACCGCTTTTCCATTCCCTGGCGGTGGAACTCAACAGGGATGCCCATCGCCTGTCCGGTCTCACGTGCCAGCATCTCTAGAGCGGGTACCAATCCCAGGTCCTCCAGGTAGATGGGTCGCAAGGCACGTGTCAACCGGCGCAGATTCTCGA
>Ga0154898_1190_pt1 | contig 11027 bp, 13 predicted proteins | sample Rifle2008BG19ft_FD_105870 | JGI IMG/M metagenome (GOLD analysis project Ga0154898, IMG submission 105870) | Chloroflexi bacterium RBG_19FT_COMBO_47_9
GAGCAGAAAAAACGCGAGCTGAAACACATGCGGACGTCGGATCAATCCATTTGAAGAGGTCGAGGGTTCGAATCCCTCCAGGTCCACCTGAATACCCCGTTGGGTGCAAAAACCTGATCCGGATCGATATACCCGATAGAATGCAGGAATTCCATACTTCATTTTCCTCTGATAGAATGATGCCTCATTCCAATAGAGGAGATGACGAATGGTTTGGTTCATCCTGGCCCACATTTTCAGAATCTTGGTAGCCTTCATAAGCATCCTTCGGTTATCCGATCTGGAAAAGGATCTTGAGATAGTGGTATTACGCCATCAGCTGGCAATCCTGAAACGAAAATCCAATAAACCCGTAAAACCCAATCAGATCGAAAAGATGACTCTAGCCATCCTGACTGCCAAACTACAACAAGTTACCCAACGATCTACTAACCAACTTCACGATTTCATTCGAATATTCAAACCTGGGACCGTTCTTCGATGGCATCGAGAACTGGTGCGGCGGAAATGGTCGTTTATACACAAAAGCAAAGGTGGCAGACCACGTATAAACCAGGAGCTTGAGAAATTGATCATCCGCTTAGCCCAAGAGAATCCACGTTGGGGATACGGTAAGATCTAGGGCGAACTCTTGAAGCTTGGTTCCAAGGTTTCCCAAACAACGATTCGGAATATTCTCGAACTTAACAATATAGGACCAGCCCTGGTCCGCAGCGGCTCCATGGGTTGGTGTACGCTGATCAACCATTACAAAGATCAGATCTTGGCTTCCGACTTCTTTACCGTCGAAACTATCCAGCTTAAGACCCTTTATGTGCTTTTCTTTATTGAATTAGGTTCTCGCCGGGTGCATTTTACCGGCATCACTTCCAATCCAAACGAAACCTGGGTTACCCAACAAGCCAGACAGTGGGTATGGAAACTCGATGACAGAGTGAATACCTTCTACTTCCTGATCCATGACAATGATCGCAAGTTCAGTAAAGCCTTTGATCACGCGTTTGAGAGTGAAGGGTTCCGCATTATCCACACTCCCTTTCATGCACCCAATGCCAACGCACATTCAGAACGTTGGGTTCGCTCAGTTCGAGAGGAATGCCTGGATCAAATCCTCATCCTGAACACCGCCCATTTGCACTGAGTTTTACACGCTTATATCAACGATTACTACAATGTTTCTCGTCCTCACCAGGGAATTGGACAGCGTACTCCGATACCGCTTGCTCAACCCAATATCACCGGTGCTGTCCAACGACGAAAGGTACTCGGTGGGATCATCAACGACTACTATCGAACCCCTAATCGCTCCGCCCTTTCCACCACTTGAGATCTCCCCTTCTCAAGGGCTCTTCTTCATTAGGCAGTGTTCTTCTGCGTCGAAACGCGCCTATTCAACCAAAACACATGCATTTCTTCAATATTCCATTCCTAAATTCAAGCTTGGTGAGATCATTCTCGAACCCCTGAAAGGTGGAGGGGCTTTTTTTCACCCCCCATTTCTGTCGGATGGAGTTTTTACAGGATACGGGGTTTTAGCGCTACTATTGGAATCACTCCCGCAAGAAAACGCACGTCAGTTTCACTGCCATCGGTGCGGTAGCCGAGGATGCCAGCTAGGGTACGTAAGGCAGCCGGATGATGGCGGTTGTAATCGAGCATGACTTCGGTGGCTTGTGAAAGCTCCAGGCGCTCAGCGTAAGCGGTCAAACGCTTTTTTTTCACCTGGAGCGTAATTTCCGGATGAGCTATCACATTTTGATACCAATCAGATTTTTCACCAAAGCCCGAAGCTACCACATAAGCACCAGTCTCCTGGTTGTGTTGGATCACTTCCAAAACTGCTTGGCGCGGCTGCCCTGATTTACGCCCGATGTGGTTGAGGAGCACGAAGCGTCCGCCCAGCAAACTACCCAGTCCTAAGCGATAGAACCAGATCGGTGCCCGCCAACCCAGGCGTGCCAAGCCGCGAGGGGGTTGTGTATCTTTGATTTTTTCGACCATAATCAACTCCTTTTAGGCCAGAATGCCCCGGTGTGTTTGCAGTATTCAGCATACGCCTCTCCATAGCGCAGCAATAAGTCCTGCTCTTCGGCATAGCACATGAGGATGAAAATTGGGAAATAAATAATGGAGAACAGAGTAAGGAATGGCGATTGCAGTAGGATACCAATTACTGTGAAAAGGAATACCTCCCCAACAGCCTGCGGATGGCGAAGATTTTTATAGATACCACCATACATGGTATGTTCTTTCTTCGCGCGCATGGTTTCTTCCCCAGCATGCAATATACCAATCACCAACAGAGTCGTAGCTGGGACGCCGATAACCGCGGCGATAATCACCGAGATCCACCAAGCCCAGGGAAATTTATCAGGTAGGGGAACCGGTAATGGGAAAAGATAGTAGAGGATATAATTCGCGGTAATGACAAACTCAAGTGCACCTGCAATCAAACGGTCATTGAAGCTGAGTTGGTACGCTCTTGGACCGATGACCATCTCCCGTCCGGCAGGACTGGCACTGCGGACATAGAAAAAGAGCAATAGGATGGAGACAGCAAGGAGAACGGCAATATTGATCCAGGCAATCATGTAAATCTCCTATCTTTCAGGATACCCATTTGGATTCACTTTATATCTTTGCTTGCCATGCTTGGGCAACCAGTGGATTACGAGTAAAGAATACTTTTTGAACCTCCCATTCAACGCTGTTGAACGGACTGGCGAAATTCAAACAATGTGCGCACCAAACGTCCCATCAGAACCGCCATCACGATCACAGTAACGGTACACAAGACCAGCAGCAGCCATTGAATCCCGACTATCAATATTGCCAGTGGATAACCAGCGATGAAAACCAGACTGGTGATGAAAGCGACGTTTTCTCCCTGCGTCATGGAGCCAGAACAGTATTTGCACAGCTTAATCGAACCGTAGTTTGCCCAGCATTGCAGCTTTTTGCTCCCTGGCTCAGTATAATGAGGGCAGTGCGAGCACATTGCCCGGATTTCGACAAAGCTGAAATAACTGATCGCCAGCACGATACATGGAAGCAGTAGCCAAGAATTGATCCGAGCAATCCCGATACCCTCCAGGATGAAAGGCGGAAAGGTTATCGCGAAGAAGCGTAGTAATTCTCGGCCGCTGAAATAACAATATAGACGGTTTTGCAAAGTGCAGCCTTCACAATCCTCTGAATAACAGGTGGATAATGGCTTAATGGGATTAAGAAACAATTAGTTCATTTCCGAACTTCAAATCCTTGAGCAGTAATTCCGTACAGAGGCGCAACTAACATTCAGGCGGATGACTGATTAGTAAGTTTATACTAATAGCTAAAGTTCTTGTCAATGGCTTGGTAAACCTATATAACATCAGTTATGTCTGATCCTTATGTTAGCTTGTTATCAAGGTATTGTTTCCCTGGTGATCTTAGCTGAGTATGATACTCACCATCCGGCATCAGATCACTTGCTCTAGATTGAGTGGATTTGCTTCTCTTGCTGTAGTATTGAATTGCTAGACTTGATGAGTATAATATCTCCCAGGCTGAGATTGAAGCAGGCTTTGAACTTGTTAGTAAACATATGATCGATCTATTAATAGCCAGGCAGGTAGAGGATGCCAAAAATATTTATTAACGATCTAAATCATTACTATGAGCAGGCTGGAGAGGGTGCTTCTCTGGTGTTTATCCATGGTGCTTTCGCAGATGCTAACTTGTGGGAGCCCCAGTGGCAATATTTCTCATCTCAATATCGAACTCTGCGCTATGACCTGCGGGGAAATGGTCGAACCGGCTCTTCTAATCTAGCTCATTACACCATTTCAACTTATGCGGAAGATCTGACCGCCTTGCTGGAAGCTCTGGAAATTAAGTCTCCAATTCTCTGCGGTTTGTCCATGGGCGGGGTGATCGCCCAGGCATATGCTGTCCACAATCCAGGGTTGCCCAGGGCTTTAATCCTTGCCAGCACTTCTGTCTCAGCCAGCCTGACCCAGAACGAAAAGCTGCTGCGCAATGTGCTGATGCCCGGGTGGGCTGTTCAGTTGGCCATTCGCGCCTTGGGTGTTAAACGTTTCACCCGCTTCTCGCTTTGGCTGGCGGGGTACCTATGGGGAAAGGACTGGCTTGGGACGCGTAAAGACATTCGTGAATATGTTGAAAGGTGTATGCTTCAGGTGCAAGATGATGAGTTCATGAAAATCTGGGAAGCTATTTATGGTTTTGACTTACTGCCTTTGGGTAGAATCACATGCCCTGTATTAGTTCTTAACGGTGAGTGTGAATCAAAATCTATACTACGGCATACGGCCGAAATCCTGCGTTGTGTCCCGTGTGCTGAAGCTAAAATTATTCCAATTGCAGGTCATGCAATGAACATGGAGAACCCAGAAGCATTTAATCGATTGGTGGAGGCATTCCTTTCGGCATAATCCACATTTTGCTCAACTTACCCGACGAATCTTTATGTCCCAGGCTGGCTATATTGAGTTATCAAATGTCTTTTCCCGAAAATCGTATCTGTTGCCACCTGGAAAAGGCTCTGCAAGGTCATCAGCATTTGGGGATATTGTTCTATAAATGATCGCACAAAAAATTGCATCTCGTTGGTAGTCTTGGAAAAACATTGTCGAAATCTTTCGTTTAATAGTATAGGCATTACCAGGCTTGTTCTATCAGTTGTGCAATTACTATCGAAAAGCTTGTTGTTTTATTATGCGATATTGAAAATGAGATGATAGAATTTGGTAACTAAAAATCGGATATCAAAATTAGAATATAACAATGAAGATTCGTCAGTGGATACGTCCATTATCACCAGAACGACGAATAGAAGTTTTAAAGGAACTCGAACAGGCATCATCGCCTGGATTTGATTTTTTCTTAATGGTTGTTCTCTCATGCAGCATTGCTACTTTTGGCTTATTAATTAACTCAGCGGCAGTAATCATTGGCGCCATGCTGGTTGCCCCATTGATGTCACCCATTCTAGGACTATCGCTGGCGTCGATAGCTGGTGAACGACGCATGTTCCAGCATGCCTTACTCGCATTAATTGAAGGGATCTTGTTAGCTATTGTGCTATCGTCTATATTGGGCTGGGTAGCCAAGATATTACCATTTGACATGCTAATAGAACTGCCGCAAGAAATACTTGCACGTACACGACCAACGCCGTTTGACCTTGGAATTGCATTGGCCGGTGGTGCAGCAGCAGCCTACGCCCTTGCCCAACCAAGGCTCTCGGCAGCACTTCCCGGTGTTGCCATTGCGACTGCTTTGATGCCTCCGTTATGCACCATTGGTATTGGAATTTCACTTGGGGATTCGAACGTTGTTTTTGGAGCAGGGCTTCTATTTTTCACCAACCTGGCAGCAATATCTTTTGCCGGAATTCTTGTCTTTCTTGCCTTGGGGTTTCGTCCCGTTCACCTGGAAAACACCTGGCACCGCATTCCACGCAGCCTGATATTTTCTGCTGGTATGGTGTTAATTACAGCAATACCTTTAGTGATCTTGACCCTCCGGATTGTTGGGCAAGCGCATAAATTGCAGGAAGTGCGTACGACCGTGGCTGCAGAGATATCAGCGCTACCTGATGCACAATTAGTGGATGTAAGTATAGATTCGAGCGATTCCACATTAAACCTGGTAATCACTGTCCGTACTTCGCGCCAACCTAGTTATCATCAAGTAGTCAATTTACAAAAAGCAATTGCGGCACTTACAGCAGACAACTGCAATCCAGCTGATCATCATACCAACCACGAAATTGGATCCGCTTGTACCACCGACTATTACACCGACATTCACTCCAACACTTACTCCAACTCCAGGCCCAAGTCTCACCCCCACCATAACTCAGACTCCAATGCCAACAACGACACTTACTCCTGCTGCGACCAATACTTCAAATCCTACATTGACCCAAACGAGTTCACCAACACCAACATTCACACCTACACCAGTTTTAGCTTATATTTCCACACCCGGCGGATCAGGCATAAATCTGAGGGAGTCCCCGGGGGGAATTATCATTACTTATTTACCTGAGAATACACCGGTAATGATCCTATATCGACGAGAGACGTTTAATAATCGTGAATGGATCGAGGTACGAAACCTATTGAACCAAACTGGTTGGGTGCCTGCAGAATATCTAATCATCCGACCTTGATCCATCTCACCTGCTCCTCCTCACCCTTTTACTGCCTCAAAGATTATCAACCGCATTATTAAGCTCGGAAACTTATTCACGCAACCCAATTAATCAATTATAATATAGTTTACTGAAACGTTTCAGTAAGCATAGGTATTGGTATGGTTGTCACTATTCGAGATATTGCGAAAAAATTGGGATTGTCCATTGGGGCGGTTTCACGCGCTCTGGATGGTTATCCAGATATCTCGGACGAAACCAGGCAGCGAGTGATCCTGGCAGCTAAGGAAATGGGCTACGTCCCAAACCGGGCTGCGCGCCAGCTAAGGCGAAAGAAAGCTGATGCCGTAGGCTATATCCTGCCAGCCAACACTCCTCGCTTTGCTGACCCATTCTTCTCTGAATTCATTGCCGGATTGGGTGATGAAACAGCACAGCATCCATTTGACCTACTTATATCCATTGCCCCACCTGGTGAAGAACCAGAAAAGCACATCTACCAAAGCTGGGTACAGGGCCGTAAGGTCGATGGATTAATTCTCACCCATTTACACCTGCATGATTGGCGTGTGCAGTATCTCACCCAACAAGGTGTCAAATTCACAGCCCTGGGAAACACGCTGGATGGATTAGATTTTGCGAGAGTGGAAATCAACCGGCTGGGGGGTATGGTGGAAATAGTGACACATTTGCTAGAGCACGGCTTTCGTCGCGTCGCCTACGTGGGTGGACCATCTGTGTTAAAAATTCAGGCAGATCAATTCGATGGTTATCGCCAAGGATTGGAAATTGCTAACATTCCGTATGAATCCAATCTGGTTGCAACAGGTGACCTGACCAGTTCAGGGGGTTACCTTGCAACGAAGCGCATGCTTTCCATTCCAGATCCCCCGGATGCGATTGTTTGCATCAATGATGAAACTGCGTTCGGGGTACTACATGCAGCACACGAATTAGGTTTTCAAATTGGCCTTGATTTAGCGGTGGCTGGATTTGATGGTGTGCTGGCATCTAGATATACAGAACCCCCACTAACTACACTGGATATTCCAGTTTATGACATTGCCCGTCAGTTGGTAAAGATGTTAGTCACTGAGATCGAGGGACAGTCACTCCCCGAACGCAGGGTAGTGCTTCAGCCGAAGTTGCTGATCCGTGAATCCACTGATGGGAATCGTTCCTGATTTCTCGTCACAAAATAATAAACTCGATATTGAAACAGGTTCGTCTGGGTACCGATCTTCTAATGATTGGAGATACGATCTGTAGATTGGCGATATATAAAAGATGATGGAATGTATCATGCGTAAACACGAAGTTAATATTGCAGGTTTGATAAGACGCCATTAACTGGAGTAAATAAATGGCTGGTTATGAACACGCTCTCTTTCTACTTCTGCTCCTGGCATTCCTGCTGCGTGACCAAGAAAACAGGCATAAGTCCAGCCTCTATTTTGTCGTAGGGGGTTTATTGTTGGTATTACTGCCCCCCGTTATTAGTATCAAGGTCCCTTGGAGTCTAATCCTGGCGTTAGTCCTTCCCTGGATTTTATGGCAAAGCGCCCTAAATTGGCTTAATATCAAATGGAAATTTCCAGGGAGAGAAATCTCCCTCTGGATAATAACCGCTATATGCCTTGGATTAATCACCGTCTTCATTGGAGACTTGCCCTTACTCAGGGGAACCTTCTTTGGAATTGTCGCTGCCAGTATGTTCTGGCAGATGTCCAGCCGAGGTGAAATTTCCAATCCATTGGAAGTTATTGGGCCGCTAACCCTTGTGTTCCTGCTTGTGGAAACTTCAATTCCTTTGGGAGAACCGAGGCTTTATTTTGGAAGCCTGTTTAGTGGGGCTGGGGTAGGGATTGTCCTGGCTGTTATTTCAATCGCTTTGATTAAAAAGGTGCCTCCAAAATATGAGGGCTGGATTTTATTAGGACAGGTATACCTTGCCTATTGGATTGCACTTACCCTCAAAACTTCACCAATAGCTGCGCTGTTGATTAGTGTTATTGTTTTTGTTGAGTTTCACTACACCCAACCAGAGGGTAATGAAGCACCCATAACTCCTGCTCGATTGGATAAAAGGCTTCCTTTCTTCATCCTTCTCGTCCTTTTCATTTTCACAGCCTGGCAGATACATCAACCTGTTAGTTTAATCCAATGGTTTGAAGTATTCCTCGGTTTATGTATCGGTTTACTGGTTGCAATAATAGGTCAGCGTATTGGGGTACCTCGGTTCGAGCACCTGAGCTCGAATTGGCGCAGTGCTTTGAAATTGGGCATATTTCTATTTGGCATATTGCTCTTATGGCCGCGTGGGTCAGAACTTGGACTGTTGTTGATCTGGGTTGCACTTGGATTAGCGGTGTTTCTGCCTGTATTATCTGCAATATTACTCGCAGCTCTGCGCGATTTGAGTACACAACGGAATGAAAAATATATGGATGATTTTTGAATACCTGCTGATCATATTGCATAACCCAGACAAACCTTTTTCAAATAAACATCGATAAGGATCCTTACGAAGTAATCGTGAACCATAGGAAAATATGACATCCTTCTTACAACTAGCTATTGCCTTGACAATTATTATTAGTGCCGCTAAGGTGGGTGGGTACTTGAGCTATCGACTCGGCCAACCATCCGTGCTTGGTGAATTGATCGTTGGGATCATCCTGGGACCATCTGTATTGAATTTCCTGAGCATCCCTTATTTCATGGATGAACATCTCCCCGAGGTTATCCATCATATGGCGGAGTTGGGTGTGTTACTGCTCATATTCCTTGCTGGTCTGGATTTACATATCACTGATCTGCTTAAATCTAGTAAGGTGGCAGCTCTGGCAGGCAGCTTGGGTGTCGTTTTCCCACTGGTGTTAGGAGCTGGTGTCGGCATGCTGTTTTCAATGAACCCCCAATCTGCATTATTTATCGGGTTGATCCTTTCTGCGACCAGTGTCAGTATCTCCGCTCAAACTTTAATGGAGTTAAAAGTACTCCGAAGTAGGGTAGGGATCAGCTTGCTTGGAGCAGCTGTCTTCGATGATATTCTGGTTCTGCTAGGTCTGTCCATATTTACTGCCCTTATGCAACCCGCTTTGGGTTCTGGATTTATCAGCATTTTATGGATTATCCTAAAAATGGTGGTTTTCTTGGGGGTTGCCTCTCTTCTGGGGTGGTGGGCGTTTCCAAGATTATCTCGTTTGATCATCAAACTACCGATCAGCCAGGGATTGATCGCGTTTGCATTTGTGATCATCCTGTTCTATGGGTGGTCAGCTGAACTGTTTGGGCAGATGGCTGCCATCACGGGTGCATTTTTAGCTGGGCTGTGGTTTGGACGCACCTCTGAGAAGGACCGCATTCATAGCGGTATTGCGACCATTGCCTATGGGGTATTTGTGCCGGTGTTTTTCATCGACATTGGTCTATCTGCCAATGTCCGTGAGCTGAATAGGGAGGGTGTCTTGCTGATGTTGGTTCTGGTAGTGGTGGCTGTGATTAGTAAAGTCTTAGGTTCTGGTTCTGGGGCGTTGTTGGGTGGTCTTGAGCGTCGTGAGGCATTACAACTGGGTGTTGGTATGATCTCACGCGGTGAAGTAGGTTTGATTATCGCTGCGGTTGGGATTGAAGAAGGGCTGATCCAACAAACTGTTTTTTCAGCGATTGTAGGAGTGGTAATCCTTACAACGGTGATAACACCTGTTCTACTTAAGGCACTATACCCCAAGATCCAAAAAGCCCAAGAAGATTTACAAAATACACAAGAAGGAGCTTGATGATGAATTACCTGGTTGTCTTGATTGTGAATGATATTGATGATACGGTACCCATCCTTAGCGCCTGGGAAGATGCAGGAGTACTAGGTGTAACTATCATTGAGAGTACCGGTTTAGGACGAATACGCCGTGCGGGTTTGAGCGAAGATATACCCCTTATGCCCAGCCTGCACGATTTGTATCAATTTGGTGAAGTTAATCATCGCACATTGTTTTCAGTGGTTGATGGTCAGGAAATGGTGGACAAAATGGTTGCAATTACCCAGCATGTCATTGGCGACTTGGATGATCCCCACACTGGATTCCTATTTGTGGTACCAGTCACCCAGACGTATGGGTTAGGAAGACACCGGACTGACAGGTCAATAGAATAAAATGTCCGTATGATTTCCATCTACTAGTAACTAGTACTACCCCTATGGTTATGTAGACTTTATACAAATGAAAACAATAACACATCAAGTACTAGCACCAATTATGATTTTTCTGACTCCTGGAGAAGAAATTCTGTTCCACAAGAGGTCGTTCGACTTCCTAAACACTACCAATCTTTGGTGTTTGACAAATCGGCGTTTGCTCTCGTTAAAAAAGAAATTTTTGGAAGAAGTACCCCTCCTTGAACCGGAAGAGCGGGTGGTATGCCATGATACTGGTGAGGTGCAATTCAGTGGTAATGTGCATTTATTAACCTCGCAAAGAGTGCTCATACTCGATATCGGTGCAAAAGACTATCTCCTCCAATCGATTCAACTGAACAAGATCAAGCACGTGGATGTTTGTGTGATGGGTAAACGAAGCCAAAATGCCATTTCATATGGATTGAGAATTGAAGTCGCTGATTCTGAAGAGCCTACCTTGATATTTCATGGAGGCGTGAACACTAATGGAATCGATCAGCTTGCTTTGAGCAGGCAGGAACAGCGAAAGATCAACGAGCGCTTCCCACGCAGACTGTGTGAGATCGCGGGGTTGAAATTTGCAGTCCCGCAGATGAGAGCTGGCTCGAATGATTTCGCGGTGGTTACATTTTATAGCAAAGTCGACCTGGTCTGGCCGGACAGTTGTTCATCCTGTAATAAAGA
>Ga0154898_1111_pt6 | contig 10332 bp, 14 predicted proteins | sample Rifle2008BG19ft_FD_105870 | JGI IMG/M metagenome (GOLD analysis project Ga0154898, IMG submission 105870) | Chloroflexi bacterium RBG_19FT_COMBO_47_9
AACCCCGACAGTGACCCCCACACCTTCCGGACCATTTGAGTATACCGTCCAAGAGAATGATAATTTAGATTCTATAGCGACCCGATTTGGAACAGACATCTTAACATTATTAGCGCTCAACCCTGATATCGACCGTGCAACACTAATGATTTTTGTTGGGCAGAAGATCCTTGTTCCTCCACCCAATATGCAACTACCCACAGCTACAGAAGTTTCAGCTTCATTACCATATGGCACTTTGATTGTATACACTGTCGTTCCAGGTGATACATTAGGTGCAATCGCCATACGCTTTAGGAGCACAGTCGATGCAATTGTTAAGGAAAATAAGCTTGCCAATGCGAATGACATCTATGCTGGTTTAATCCTTAATATTCCGGTCAATATTGCCACACCGGTTCCCACGGCAACTCTTGGAACGGTGTATCCAACGGCTAATGTTCCCACCAATACACCACTCCCTGCCACGGCAACCCCATAACCACTAAGTGTATTTAGAAGACCAAAGCCACAACATAGGAGTAATTGTTGTGGCTTTTTTTAAGTAATGGATGCTTTTAAGCAGATGAAATTACGAAGTTTAATCCTGGGCTATTTTTCCTATACCTTTATGACTCGAGTTGATTGTGGCTAACTATCGATTTAATCCAACCACTCAACAATGGTTGCTTCACCTTGCCCAACACCTACACACAGGGCAGCGAGTCCATAGTACGGGCGCTTCTCAAAAGGAGCGCGACGGTGCATTTCATGCAACAAGGTGGTTAGAATGCGCGCCCCCGAACAACCTAAGGGATGCCCCAAGGCGATTGCCCCACCGTTAACGTTGGTAAGATCGGGAGGTAATCCCAGTTCTTTGATCACAGCCAGGGATTGAACAGCAAAAGCTTCATTCAATTCAACCAGGCGGATATCTGCCAGATTTAGTTTAGCCCGTTCGAGAGCTTTTCGCACCGCACCGACTGGTCCGAGACCCATCATTCGTGGTGGAACACCTGCTGCTGCAGAAGCAACAAGGCGTGCAATGGGTTTATAACCCAGCTCATTCGCTTTCTCTGCAGACATTAGAAGTACAGCTGCAGCACCATCATTTAGGCCAGATGAGTTACCTGCGGTTACAGTACCATCCTTACGGAAGGCCGGTCGAAGTCGTGAGAGAGACTCTAATGTTGTATCCCTGCGTGGACGCTCATCCGTATCGACAATGGTGGGATCGCCTTTCTTTTGTGGAATAGGCACGGGAACAATCTCTTCAGCGAATTTACCTGAATTAATCGCTGCGATGGCGCGTTGATGGCTTGCCAGGGCAAATTCATCCTGCAACTGGCGGGTTATCTCGGGCATCATCTGGGCGATATTCTCAGCCGTCTCACCCATCGATTCAGTCCCATATAGCTCCTGCATTCTGGGATTCGGATAACGCCACCCCAAGGCAGTATCCCAGGCAGTCAGGTTCCCGAAGGCGAAGGGTTGTTCAGCTTTTGGCAGAGAATAGGGGGCACGGGACATGCTTTCAACACCCCCGGCAATAAAAACATCTCCTTCACCAGCGCGGATAGCTCGTGCCGCCTGGTTGATGGCGTTTAACCCTGAGGCGCATAAGCGATTGAAAGTTACAGCTGCCACTTCGACTGGAAAACCAGCCAAAAGGGTAGCCATACGAGCTATGTTACGATTATCTTCTCCAGCCTGGTTGGCACAACCGAGATATACCTCCTCAACCAATGCAGGATCAAGATGGGTTCGAGAGATAACGGCTTTTAGGATGTGTGCAGCGAGGTCGTCAGGACGAATGGTTGCCAGCACACCTCCCAAGGCACCGATGGGCGTGCGAATAGCATCAATGATCACGGGGGTAGCCATAAAAATTCTCCTTCAAAAATCGTGGTATCCACGGAGGAATGGTCTGTAATGATTTTACCATCCAGCCGTTAATTTAACCGATATGAAATTATATTGAACTTGATCAAAAGGTATTTTAATGATTTAGCCTTGCTTAATGGCAGTTTATCCGGTATCCTTATAGCTGCACCTTAATCGATGATGTCAGGAGAGGAACATGCAAGAACGAAGAAAATATCCACGAAAAGACCTGCTCTTATTTGCCAATGTATATGACCAAAAAAGTGAACGGATCATCGGGACTTTATTAAACATCACTCTGGAAGGTGCCATGGTATTAAGTGAAGACAAGATAGACGCGAATAAGGTGATGGAATTGCATATTAAACTGCCTGAGAACTTTGTTCAAAAACATGAACTTGTATTTCAAGCCAACAGTCGGTGGTGTGCTCCGGATATCAATCCAGAGTTTTTTGATGTTGGGTACCAATTTGCCAATGTAAGTGAGGAGGATAGTCAAATCATCCAGGCAATCATCGAAAAATATGGCTTTAGAGACTAGCTATTATTTTTTTATATCCCTCAAGATTGTTCCAACTTAAGCAACCAGGCTTTCAATTTTATTCCACCCGGACCACCGTAACCATGCAGATTTCCATCGGAACCGATGACTCGATGGCAAGGGATGATCAATGGGATTGGATTGGAAGCCTCCACGCGACCGACGGCACGAGCTGCAAGAGGGTTACCAAGGTGAGCAGCGATTTCTTTATAGGTTGAAGTTTTTCCATATTCGATATCCATTGTAAGCTTCAGCACCTGTGCTTGAAATTGCGACATCCGAGTTAGATCGAGAGTCAAGTCAAATTCACGACGGATCCCGGAAAGATATTCAGATAATTGGTGTAATGATTCGGCTGTTTGGGCTTCATCAAAAATAACATTTGTGTTGAAGTGCTGTTGTACCAACCTGGTAAAATCTTCTTGAGATTTACTCCAATCAACTAACACAATTCCTAAATCTGAAAGTGCTATCCACAATGGACCAATTGGGCTGCTCGATAGTATGCCTATCGATATCTGTTTTCCAAGTGCAGGGAGAGAATCTAGATTTTGGTCAGTGATTGTGTGCATGAGATGGACAAGGATTTTTCTTGTAGAAGTTGATCAGTAATTCGTCACCATGTCAATTAATCCGCGTTCCTGAGCGACATGTTCGCAGTATCGGAAGAGAAATTTGGCAATGATCCCAAACAGGATGGTAAGGCCGAGCAATATACCGAGGAGCTGAGAATTGCTCAAATTCTCAAACGTAGGAAACGTGGCAGCAATAGAACCTACCAGTGAGCGGCGCAATAATTCCAACCAGTATGAAATCGGAATGATATAACCGATGGGTTGTAACCAAACTGGTAAAACTTCTAAGGGGAATATGGCACCGCTAAAGAGAAACAATGCGCCTGCCACGGCATCTCCGATAAACCAGACATGATTGACGATAAGCAAGCTAATCCCTGCCAGTATCAAACCCATCATGGCTAACATGACAACCCCAATGGCGAGGGAGACGATGAAAAGTTGCCAGTTAACGGTTGCTAAATTTACATCTACATGGAGAAAGAGCACCCCGAAAATTATGGTGATGAAGACTGATATGGAACCTACCAGGAATTTTGCGACCCCGCGACCAATGAGATAGACAGGGATATTAATAGGTGCAACGTACATATACTTCAGAGTTTTGTAATGTTCACGGTCATCCAACACAGCCCAGGAAATCCCGGACATTACAGCACCAACATATAAATAAAAGGCGTTACCAAGGTATATATAAGTGAAGATGGGATCGGCGAAATCTCCATTGGTGATAATACTATACATGACCACCAGGATTGCTGCCCCGGCAAGAGGTTTAATGATCGAGTAGATGGCAAACAGGAAGGGATCGGTCCAGTTGGATTCGATCTGCCAACCCAACCAAGCAGCCATGCGGAAGGAACGAGAAAAGGTGGATGATTTGTAATTTATCGGCCTTAAATCGGCTGGTTCCATGGATAGACTCTTGTTATTCTAACGGCGATTCTCGGTGAGACGTCCTTCGCGGATGGCCAACTTTTCCATATGGGCAAGCATCACCCGGGCGGCAAAAAGAAAAACAATACTCAAGATGAGTAATATAATAATTTCCACGCGCACAGATAGAAAACCGAGGGATGGACCGGATTCGAAGACAAGCTGACGCATCGCATCCAAACCCAAGGTAAGGGGAATGAAAGAGGCGGCTGCAGAGATCCAGAAGCTGAAATTCTTGATCGGAAAATAAAAACCTGAGAACAGGTAAATAGGCTCTTGAGCAAGATTAGAAATATGCCAGGCTTCGCGGCTGAGCAAGAGAAAGAGTGAGGCTGCCATCATTCCCAATCCATATAAAGATACCATGGTTAATAGAAAAACTGCGAAAAGTTGAGCAAAACTGGTCACGGCATATTTTACATGGAAGAAAAGGCTACCTAACAAGATAATTGCCAAGGCACGCAAAGTGGTGGCGAGTAATCCACCCAATGCCATCCCAAGCAAGATTGCCATCATCGAAGCAGGTGTTATGATGTATAAAGCCAGGTTGCCTTGTTCTTTCTCCCAATAAAGCTGGCTGGACATGCTCCAAAGCACATTCATCCAAAAGGCAATCATCGCCCCACCAATAACAACGAATCCGATATAGTCTTCAGGAGCACCGATTGCCTGGTAGACGAACACATATGCGCAGACGGATAAGAGGGGCAGCAAGATATCAAAAAATAGCCATGATTTTTCGCGCTGCTGACCAATGATGCGCGGGTATGCACGGGCAACAACGGCCTGGATATATAACTTCCATCCACTGTTTTTGTGTACTCGACCTTCATTGGGCTTTTGAGCCCCGATTTTGGGGGTGATAATCCCTGGAAATGCTTGTGGGTTATCACTCATCTGCTTCACCTTTGGACTCAACCTCTTCCATACTCTGACCCACCAGTTGCACAAATACATCTTCCAAGGTAGGTTCATTCTTTTTTAGATTTAACAAGCGAATATTAGCAGAGTTTAAAGTATTTACCACCCCAGCCAATGCCTGCTCTTCTTCCAAAATGAGATCAAGTGATTCATAGCCATCCTGTGGAGAATGGGTTACATTTATTACCCCAGGTAGCGCTTCAAATAAACTAGCGTTCAATTTACCATTAAAAGGGCTGAGTTCCAGATGAAAGATTGCATCTTGCTGTAAGTTGCGTTTGAGGTTGGCAGGTGAATCACATGCTAAAACACGTCCCTGGTTAATGATTGCCACTCGATCACACAATTCATCAGCTTCAACCATATAATGAGTCGTAAGCAATAAGGTGCGCGTGGGGTTGTCATCAATCCAGGAACGGATGAAATGCCGAACTTCACGCGAAGCTCCCACATCCAATCCAAGCGTGGGCTCATCCAGGAAAAGCAAATCTGGATCTGTCATGAATCCACGGACGATGTTCATTTTTTGGCGTAATCCAGTGGATAAATCGGATGACTTGGTATTCATGCGGTCTGATAAGCCTACCACCTCAAGCAGGTGTTTAATATTGTCATTCGCGACGGATGAGGACATCCCGTAGAATTGGGAGAACATCCATAAATTCTCACGAACGGTGAGCAAACCATACCCCGACGTTTCACCGCCGGAAACCATGTTGATACGCGGGCGAACTTTTTCAGGTTCTTCTGCTACATCATAACCTTCCACCCAGGCATGTCCGGTACTTGGAGCAAGCAGGGTGGTTAAGATCTTAATCAAGGTTGTTTTACCGGCGCCATTGGGTCCAAGCAAACCGAAGAGCTCGCCTGGCTGTACTTGCAAGTTAATATCATTTAGAGCAACCAATGTCCGCGGTTCGGATTTCTTACCACCACGAATTTGATATATCCGGCCAAGTTTTTCAGTGCGTATTGCAAAATCCATAGAATGTTCTCATTGAACTTTCAAAATTGTTGGTAAAACGTAGGGTAATCGTAGGATACACGTCAAGCACGATATTATACTCTTTGATATGATGTTAGCTGTAGGGCGATTTCTCTTCTTCTCCTCCTTTTAAAGAGAGCCGGCAGTGGCGTACCCGGCTCTCGTTTATTTACAAGAGTACGGTTGCCCTGAGCTATTATTTTCAGCTAAAATTAGTTCATAACTGACCAGCTGGTGTAAATCGTTGAAACCGAGCTCCCGGTACATTTTCAAGACCTCCAACTTATCACCCCAGGATTCCATCTCGATTAGAGAATAGCCTTGAGCGCTGAGCCACTTAATACCTGTAAGCACCAAAGCACGGTATAGATCGAGGCGGCGGTGCTGGGGGACAATTCCCGGCGCGTCGATATAACCGGTTGGTTTTCCATTTTTTAGAGTTCGTTCAGCAGAGGGCTCCGCCCGACTAATGCCAACCACCCTACCTTTTTCAGAAAAAACCAGAAAAAGCCCATCCTCATTGAAATCGGGCAACCAACTTGCCATCTTTGCTTCACTGACTACTTGATGACCCCAGAGAGGTATGTAGCTCAGGTTCATTGCCTGGGTGAGTATCGAAAGATCTTGAACCTGAGAATAAGGACGCATGGTATAACCAAAAGGCCAGATCACAGGGGGTAATTGGACGCCCTCGCTGAGACTTAATTCTGTATAAGCACCCTGTGCAATGAACCCATGATTAAGAAGGAATCCAGGGGCATCGCCATTTTTGGGGTTCGCAAAGATCTGGATTGAACTGGCTTTCAGCTCATGGGCACGCTCAATAAGTTTGGACAAAAGGACTGCACCAATTCCATGCCTTCGCCAGTCGGGGTGCACCATGATGCTGGCAATCGCCATCTCTGTATCAGGAGGAAGCCTGATGAGGGCTGAAGCAATCAGTAAAGAAGATCCATCGAGAGCATCAACCATCCAGCGATCCTGTTGTGGATCATGCCCGGGGAGATTTAGCTGAGCAAGCAAGGATTGCTCAGTCATCTCAAGCCCTCCATGATCTACTGCTTCGATGGCTGTATAGAGTGATAGTAACCTGGGTATATCCTGGTCGGGTGAAAATGAACGGATTGGGAGAAGATTTATGTCCAGCGTCATCGTTAATAATGTACACCATGTTCGAGATAGAATTTCAACAAGGTGAGTGCCTCCCCCCAGCCTGCGGCACAGTTTAGCACCGCATCGAGTCCTGATTCAGAATCAGCAAATCCGTACTCACGAAGGCGTACTATTGTACCATCTTCAGCTGAGGCGATGTTGATCTCGACCGTGGTGGCGTAATCTGGTGTGTCCGGATGCCATTGAAAGGTGAAGCGCTCTACAGGGATAGCTTCTAATACAATGCCAGTATCTTCAGCCGTAATATGATCCGGTCCCCAATTCACCCAACGAAAATGGATCTCTCCCCCGGGAGCAGCATTTACCTTAGAACCTGTAGTAAACCAGGAATCCAGCCCTTCAGAGGTAGTCAGCGCAGCATAGATTCGATGAGCGTCATTACGGATATATGTCGAATGCTTGACCTCAAGGTTGTGAATAGACCCATGGGAAGCCTGGGTGCGGTTGTTTTGGCTCATGTCGATGGAAATCTGGATCCATGCTGACTGATTAGGAGGATCAATCCAATATAGCAAATAGAATCATTTGTGATATAGATCAAGGATATCCTGATACCGAAAACAATCTATGGTGTGGTCGTTCACCATACCAACAGCTTGCATAAAGGCATAACAAATCGTAGGACCAACAAAATGAAAGCCCCGCTTTAGGAGATCCTTGCTCATATTTTTAGACACTTCAGTCTCGGCCGGTATATCATTGCTAATTTTCCAAGCATTGATGATGGGTTTACCACTGACGAATTGCCAAATATATGAATCAAAACTATCAAACTCCTGATTTATTCTTATATAAGCCTGAGCATTCTGGATAGTGGCATTAATCTTTAGCTTGTTGCGGATGATTCCTGGATTTGCCAGTAATTCTGATCCCTTCTGCTGGTCATATTGGGCAATTATCAAGGGATCAAAGTTATCGAACGCCAGGTGATAATTTGGGCGTTTGCGTAGAATGGTATACCAACTAAGACCGGCTTGAGCGCCTTCGAGAATAAGGAACTCGAATAACAGGCGGTCATCGTGTACAGGAACACCCCATTCCTGGTCGTGATAAGCAAGGTAAAGTTGGTCATCCGTGTTTGCCCAGAAACAACGAGTGGTCATTGGTCAACTCCTCGCCAAGGCATTTGAGATTATTTCCAGGCGTCTTTTTGAGATTGGATCTGGAGACCAATTCTGTGATAATTGTTTTTCACAGAATGGTGCGGCATATTTCAGTTCTTGTATGGCCAGAGGGCTATCTGTTTCAGAAAGCATCAACACGGTATAGAAAAATGGGAAACCACCCCATCTGCCTTTTCCGTCGCGATAATCAGTCAGACTGGTTAGGTGGGTACTCATCGATGATACTGCATTGTCGGCATCATCTAATGATAGATAACGCAGATATGCAATCGTCAGTGCCTTGCATTCACCTTTAGCGCAAAATGTACTGTAGCACATCTTTTCCATTCGATGGTTTGTAAGCAGAATGGATTGGTAGACTGCATGGGTTTCTATGGCAAGTAATTTAAGGAGTCTAGCGGCTTCAATCATCGGAATATGATTTCGGGCCAAGGTGGTGGTTAATAATTCACCAGAAAACAGTCTAATCTTCGCCTCTGATTCTGCTGCGTATGGAATGAAGAAGCCAGCATTGGGTCCAGTTTGACGCTGGCGACTGACAATCATGTTGGTTATTTCCTGGCGGATGGTATTAGATAGCTGGTTTTGATGAAAAAAAACATCAGCAGTTGCATCAAGGGTTGCTGACAGGCTGGTTGGATGAATGATCATATTTCCTCCCTAATGGATAGATGAATTATAGATAATATCGCATGATAGGACGGGTTTCGGAGCGTCGAAGGACTTCGGTAAATCCAGCCTGTGTAAAGGCAGATAGCAATCCGGTGTAGACAAATACATCCGGAGCTTTACCAGCTTTCGGTTCAACGGGATAACCCTCAACGATCCTGGCTCCACTGGTTCTGGCAAAATTAACAGCTGCTTTTAAAAGCTCAACGGTTAAACCTTTTCGCCGCTGACTTCGAGCGACAAAAAAGCATACCACTGACCAGACGGGCTGCTCATCCACGGGTTTAAGGATTCGGGACCGTCCTAAAGTGGAGAATTCTTGGCGAGGAGCAACAGAACACCAACCTACTGGTTCTTCACCAACATATGCGAGGATGCCGGGTATATTGCCAGTGTCTACCAGTGCTTTTATGTTGCGACGATTAAGCTCCCCATGCTGTTCTTCGTACTGAGCCCGAGTAAGACGCCAGTACATGCACCAGCATCCACCACAGGCACCACGCGGACCAAAGAGTTTTTCAAAATCAGGCCAACGTTGCGGAGTAAGAGGATGGAAAGTGGTCACGAAACACCTCATTTCAAGAAACTAAAAACTTCATCATTAAACCTTTGTGATTGCTCCATCGGGAGCATATGAGCAGCGCCTGGAAATACTATCTTGCGAGCACCTGGAACATCCATACGAATAACCTGGAAAAATTGACTGAAGAAGCTGAAGTGGTCATCCCACATAGAGCTGTCAGCTATACCCGCATGGATGAACAAGATAGGATGACCGGAGCCCGCGATCTTATAAAACAGGTCTCCTTTATAGACTGGGGCAAAACCGGATTTATTCTGATTCGTTCTCGTACCCATCGAACCTCAAAAAAATAAATCGAAACGAATATTGGATTGCAGATGTCTGATAAGTCAGGTTTGCGTTGATGATATTATTGTTGATTTTCAAGCGGACCAGACCAGGCATATAACTGTAGATCCACCCGACCGCGCTGATCAAAAACCACACCCTCAGCTTCGAGAAACACACGTTGGTGGACTCCACCCCCGCCTGGACGCAAACTGACTTTTCCTTGGGAGTTAATTACGCGCTGCCAGGGTACGTCCTGCGGGCAGGCAGCCATGGCACCACCCACCCACCTGGCGCCGAAAGCCAAATAGCTCTTCAGGTCCATTCCAGATGGGGGGGCTATGAGTGCAGCTATCTGACCATATGTGCATACTTTCCCGGGTGGAATCTTGCGGACAAAAGCCCATACCTTTTGATTGAACTCTTCCCTTTTGGGTGGAGATGTAAAACGTTGTGCTTGCCGAATCGCTGCAGGGGTCATTTCTTTATCCTTTTTCAGGTAGATATATCATACCAGAACGCATGTTCTATGTCAAGAGAGTAATTACTCACCCATCCCCCCTTTATCCCCCCTTCCCAAAAAATTCTGGGAAGGGGGGATGAGGTCTGAAAATGGGATGTCGCAGGTGGTTTTCCCTGCGGCATCCCATTTTCAGATGATACTGTATCCAAATGTTCACAGGGGAAATAAAACG
>Ga0154898_1098_pt11 | contig 10242 bp, 7 predicted proteins | sample Rifle2008BG19ft_FD_105870 | JGI IMG/M metagenome (GOLD analysis project Ga0154898, IMG submission 105870) | Chloroflexi bacterium RBG_19FT_COMBO_47_9
GATCACCTTGTAGCCTTCGCGCAAGGCGCGCACCGTCACGGCGCGTATAGCCGGGTTCAGCCCGGGCACATCGCCACCACCGGTCAAAATACCGATCACAGCTTGAGTCTTTTTAATATTTGCCATAAACATCTCCAAAATAAGTACCTCGTAGGGAAAATTTTATCCAGGTGGTCTCCCTGGATAATCCAGGTGGTCTCCCTGGATAATTCAGGTGGTACCCCTGGATAAACCAGGTGAGTCCCTGGGCTAGATCCAGGTGGGTTCCTGGTAGATGCCAAACTCTGTCTTCATCACGCCGATGATCTCCGAAAGCGTGGCATACGCCCGCACAGCCTCCAGGATATAGGGCATGCTGTTCTCCGTGCCGGCACAGGCGATGCGCAGACGGTCCAAGGCCTGCCCCACCCGCCCGGCATCACGCATTTCACGCACCGTCTTCAGGCGCTGCACCTGGCGGGCATATCCTTTGGGGTCCATCTCCAATAGCGGGATGGTGAGCGGCTTGTCCTCGGCGTAGGCGTTCACGCCCACGATCTTGCGTAGTCCTTGGTCAATCTCGCGCTGGTAGCGATAAGCTGCATCCGAGATCTCACCTTGGAAGAAGCCTTTGTCGATAGCCGGCAGCACCCCACCCAGGTCGTTGATGCGCCGGAAGTAATCGTAAGCCTGCGCTTCGATGCGCCGGGTGGTCGCTTCCAGGAAGTAAGAACCTGCCAGCGGGTCCACAGTGTTAGCCACTCCCGATTCCTCGGCGATGATCTGCTGGGTGCGCAGGGCGATCGTGGCGGCATGTTGCGAGGGTAATGCCAGGGCTTCATCCATGCTGTTGGTATGCAGCGACTGCGTCCCCCCCAGCACCGCTGCCAGGGCCTGGATGGCTACACGGACGATGTTGATCTCGGGTTGCTGGGCGGTGAGCGAGACGCCCGCCGTCTGGGTATGAAAGCGCATCAGCCACGAGCGCTCCGATTTGGCTCCGAAGGTGTGGCGCATCTCGTGGGCCCAGATGCGCCGCGCCGCCCGGTACTTGGCGATCTCCTCGAAGAAGTCGTTGTGGGCGTTGAAGAAGAACGACAGGCGTGGGGCGAAGCTATCGATATCCATCCCACGTTCCAGCGCCCAGCGCACGTATTCCATCCCGTCGGCCAGGGTGAAAGCCAGCTCCTGGGCGGCGGTTGAGCCGGCCTCACGGATGTGGTACCCGGAGATGCTGATCGTGTTCCACTGCGGGACGGTGGTGGTGCCAAACTCGATGGTATCCACCACCAGGCGCATGGATGGCTCGGGCGGGAAGATGTACTCTTTTTGGGCGATGTATTCCTTGAGGATGTCATTCTGGGTGGTGCCACGCAGGCTGCCGGGCGGCACGCCCTGTTTCTCGGCCGCGGCGATGTACATGGCCCAGATGATGGCGGCCGGCGAGTTGATCGTCATGCTGGTGGAGACTTTGTCCAGCGGGATGCCATCCAGCAGGATCTCCATGTCCTTGAGCGAAGAGACTGCCACGCCGCATTTGCCGAACTCACCCTCAGCCTCGGGGGCATTCGAATCATGTCCCATCAGGGTCGGCAGGTCAAAGGCGATCGAAAGGCCGGTCTGCCCCTGCTCCAGCAGGTACCTGAAGCGGGCGTTGGTTTCTTCAGCGGTGCCGAAGCCGGCGAACATGCGCATGGTCCACAGTTTGCCGCGGTGCAACGTCGGGTGCACCCCGCGGGTATAAGGGTACTCACCTGGGAAGCCCAGGTCGGTCTGATAATCGAAGTCGGGGAGGTCGAGCGGGGTGTAAAGCCGCTCCACAGGCTCGGAAGAGGTGGTGATAAATGAATCCTGGCGCTCAGGCATGTCCGCCAGGGTCTTCTTTAAGCTGTTCTCTTCCCACTCCTGCAGAGCCTGGCGCAATAGCTCAAGTTTTTTATGGTCTGGCATGGCTGCACAACTCCTTTGGCATCCTGAACCTCGCCATCGATTCAGGTAAAATAGCGACGAGAATTATAGCACTTTTACCCCCAAGGGTATATGATTTCCAATGCGGGAGGCGCTTGCGAGCCGTGATACACTATCCGTACGGGTTTTTAATATGAATTACATCATCGATGGACACAACCTGATCTCCAAGATTCCCGGACTTAGCTTGAGCATGCCCGATGATGAGCAGCGCCTGATCGAGTTATTGATCCGGCTTGGCAAGCAGGGCCGGCATAAGCTGGAGGTCTATTTTGACCGCGCCTCCATCGGCCAGGCAGGAGAGCACAACTACGGGCGGGTGCGGGCCCATTTTGTGCCCCAGAGCCAATTGGCGGATGATGCCATCCGCAGGCGGTTGTCGACCCTCGGCCGGTCTGCGAAAACCTGGGTGGTGGTCAGCTCCGATCGGGCCGTGCAGGCTGCTGCCCGTGAAGCCCATGCGGGGGGGATGAGCGCCGAAGATTTCAGCAACCTGCTGCAAGCCTCCCTGCAAGCTGGGTCTGCGCCTCCCGTCCGCACAGCTGATGAGCCTCTCACGGAAGCTGAGGTGAGGGAGTGGCTGGCCATTTTCAAGGGGCCGCGTAAGTAAAAATAGCCTATTCTGGTGTAAATCAACCCTAATCATCTATTAATCATAAGTGGATAAATTGGGTGTATATTATGAAGGTTGACACTTGCCCAAACTTTTATCGGTATTGCAAGTGTCCACCACCGGATATTGTCATTGCTCGTCCCCCCCGAGTAGATGATACCGGTGGCCCTCCTTAGATTGCCGGACGTGTCCCCCCCCACGTCCGGCATCCTTTTAACCCAAAAGAGGGTCCGGGTGACTTATTTAGCCATCAGAGCCCTCTCGGTATAGACTGAGCTCGGTCTTAATTCGGCCTCGGTCTTACTTCCTGGTCAGGTTGGGGTCGCGATTCGCCCCGCGCAGCGACACCGGATGGTAGGTTGGCTCGGAGCGCACGTAGCCAGACTGAGCAGGCTTCGGCTCGGCATTCGGCACGGGCCTAAAGGGTGCAGATTGGGTGGAGAGCGCACCCGAGGTTGCCAGTGGTTGGGGTTGGCTTTGCCGCACTGAGGGGTGAGGGCGTTGGGACATCGCAGACTGGCTGAAAAGGCGGTCTCCTGCCACCGAGAACGTGCCGATGATGAGCACGCGGATCACCCACACCATGATGGCCACGAACACCGGCACCACTTTGAGCATGGTCTCACGTGAGAGCACCGAGCCACCCAGCGATTCGTGGCTGAGTATGGCGATTGCCACTCCCCACCAGGTGAGGATGGCATTCATGGTGGCAGCCAGCAGCCAGGCACCGAACAGATACCACACCTCCTTCGGCTCACCGGCGCCACGTTCGGGGGTGAACAGCCGGGCGATCCCGGCGAAGTCGATGGCACAGAAGGCGATCGCCAGGATGGTCGACCAGCGGAAATCCGCAAAGCGCAGGTCGCCCAACAGGTCGGCCAGGGCAAAGTCAGTGGTGCTGTAGTTAAAGATCTCAAATGCCACCAAGGCCGCCAGGATCATGACCCCGAACAACAAACCGCGTGTTGGCTTGAGGCTGTTCACGACACGGCTCAGATTGGGTGTAAAACTTCCATTTCTATTCATACAAACCTCCTTTGGTCTCTTATGATCCGTCGATTGATTAAGTCGGATGCAGTTAGAACAATTAGCTATAATATAGAACAATTGTTCTAATTTGTCAAGAGGCAATTTGCAGAAGTTGATAGAACAACCTCTTGATTAATTAGAACATATGTGCTATTATAGGAGTATCAATACTACTGGATCGGAGGGTATATGAATAACGGACCATCGCTAGTTATCCGAGGCACATTCATTGGGAGCCTGGTATTGGCATCACTGGGCTGGTTCCTGGCAGGACAGATCAACCTCTCGCCCGCGGCTGAGGTGGCTTATGCCGCTGCCCCACTTCAGACCCTTGAAAGCAGCTCCCCGCCGGAAAATTGCCAGGTGAGCCCAAGCTTCCCGGAAGGGATCCTGCAATGGTGCGAGATCATCACAGCACAGGCTAACGCGGTTGAGCTGCCCGCCAATCTGATTGCAGCAGTCATGCTGCAGGAGAGCGGCGGGGATGCAAGCGCTTATTCAGGCAGTGGGGCGGTGGGCCTGATGCAGGTGATGCCAAGAGATGGTATCGCGGCAGCTTTCGAATGTATCAATGGTCCATGTTTCGCCAGTCGTCCCACGATCGAGGAATTACAGGATCCCAGGTTTAATATCGAATATGGTACCAACATGCTGGTAGGTTTAATTGCCAGGCTGGGAAGCCCGCGCGAAGCCCTGAAAGCTTATGGACCGATGGACAGGGGCTATTCTTATGCGGATACTGTGCTCGCCATTTATGAGAGCTACCGATAACTCACCTGGCTGCCAGTGAGCAGGATTTACGGGCTGTGCATGGCCACCGGAAGGAAGAAAACCTTACCCAGGAGCGTGCTGATAGGAGGCCCATGCACCCATGCCACCTGGTCACTCTGCACGGCGTAGCTCGCATTCGTGAGCGTGCCAGTAGCATTCAACTTCACCCTCACTACAAGCTGCACGCTTTGCGTAGCCATGGCATCCAGGCTGAGGAAATCCCATCGGATGGTATCTCCAATCTGGGAGTAGGGTAAGGTGGCGGAGACGAAGGCTGATCCGACCGGAAGGGTATCCGTAAGCACAACATTCGTGGCTGGAATTAACGCATGGATATTCGTGATGGTGAGGGTATAGGTGATGAGCTCACCCGGAACGACCATGGGTGCTGAAGCGACTTTATTCAGGACCAATATATTGAGCTCTTCCAGTGGTGTAGTGACCGCTTCCCCACGAACCAGCGCCACCTGATCACTCCGAACCGCGTAATCCTCATTCGTGATTGTGCCGGTCGAGGTGAACTCCACCTGTACCACTAAATCAACATTAATCGTACCCAAAGCGTCCAAGCTGGGAAAGTCCCAACGGACTGTATCTGCGGTGAGTGTGAAAGGTATAGTGGCTGAGACGAACGCAGAACCGACCGGGACGGTATCGGTGAGAACCAGGTTGGTGGTCGGACTAATCCCAAAAGAATGCGTGACGGTCAGCGTGTAGGTAATAAAGTCACCCGGTGTGACTATGGGGGCGGAGGCGACCTTACCCAGCTCCAATTGGTGAAGATTACTCTCCACCGCGGCCAGGGCATCGATGCGCCCCCAGCCATAGGCGTTATTGGGCACGCCTTCGCTCGCGCACCCCGTCAACGGGATATGAAGGGCGGATCCCTCGATCACCGATTCAATCTGCTCCACCTGCCCGCGCAGGGCGGGGTGGGCTGAAATGAGCAATGCCACCAAACCGGCCACATGCGGACCTGCCATGCTGGTGCCACTCCAACCACCTTGATAGCTTCCACCTGGAACTGAGGATCTAATATTCACACCCGGGGCTGAGATATCCGGTTTGGGACGGTTGCTGCCATCGACGGTGACTGGTCCGCGGCTGCTAAAATCAGCAATCGTATCCGTCGAATCAGTCGCACCCACGGTGAACGACTCGGCGTAGATGGCGGCGGGTGTATCTACCGAGCTACACCCATCTCCTGAATTCCCGGCCGAGTGGGCAGTGACAATTCCGGCAGCGACCAAGTTCTGCACCGGAATCAGGAGAGAATCCGGCTCGCAACCCTCACTGGGTGGGCAGCCCCAGGAGTTGTTGATCACATCGGGGGCAAGGTCTGGGCGCGGTTCAGAGCCATCCATACGCGTGGGGGCGATGAACCACTGGTAGCATTCAGAGTAGGTGGAAGGTTTGCCCCAGCCCTCTTCCATATTCCGGCAGCCGATCCAGCGCGCTCCGGGAGCCATGCCAATCTGGTTACTGCCACCATCATCCCCGACCATGGTGCCCATGGTATGCGTGCCATGGCTAACGTCGTCACAAGGCACGGGGGAATCGAACCCGCAGGGGTTACCGGGAGGTGTGTGGTTGTCATTTTCATGGATGGCATCGTGCCAGTTGTAGTCATGGTCAACCGACGCGCCATCCCAACCACGATATTGGTTTTTAAGGGCGGGATGATCCCATTGATATCCGGTATCCTGCCCTCCGATGACCACCCCTTGACCGGTGTAACCGAGGTCCCAAACCTGAGGGGCATTGACCAGGCTGATATTCCATTCAATCCCATTGGGTGCTGAAATGGATGAATTTTCATCCACAGGTGCCTCCAAGGCGACACGCGGGTTGGCATACAGATGTGCCACATCCGTTCGCGCAGCCAAGCGCTGGATGGTGCCGAGCGACCCCCGCACCCAGATCATATTGGCAATCCAATACGGACGGTATTCCACCCCCAAGTTGACCAGTTCAGCAATCAAGCCCTTTTGAGTGCGCTCTGCGGTGGACGTCAGGGTTTGAAACACATAAATCCCCTTTTCCAACCTGGTGGGCAGTGCCTCAGCGGCGCTTAGATCAGCCTGGGTGGTTAAATACACCAGGAATTCCGTCTGGCCTTCAGAGGCGGTCTGCAGGACCCAGGGGTCAACCTTATCCCTCCAGGGCGTGGCACTGGCAGGGCTAGCAGCACCGGCAAGCAGGAGGGACATGATCGATAATACAGCCAGAAAACGATAAACTTGCTTTGACATAGTATTCTCCTCTACATTTTTACCAACAATCTGAGCTCAGGCAAGATAAAGGGCAGCACCAGCAATCCACCTACCCCCAAGGCTAAAACCCCAATCAATATTCCCGAGATAGGCACCGACAGACGCAGTAAAGCAAAGATCAACCCCCCACCCAACAGGGCAGCCGGGAGTGCGCGTAAAACTGTGCTCCGCACCGCCACTACACCGGCAAAACGGCGGTTAAGCAGATACCACAACAACAACGCTTCACCGGAATATGCCAACCCATTGGCAAGGGCGATCCCTGCCGCTCCAATGCTAGAACCCAACCCGATTGCCAGGATGATGAAAGTCAGAGTGGCTAAAAATGAAGCTCCCAGTGGGATTAAGGCATTTTGCTGGGCATAAAAGGCACGCGAGGCGACCTCGATTAAAGAATGACCGATTAAGCCGACCAGGAAACCGCGCGTCACCCAGACGACGAGTTCCGTGCCGGCAGAGTCAAAGCCAAGGATACCCACCAAAGGGCGGATTCCCACCATGATCAGGATTGCGGCAGGGATGGTGAATGCCAGGATGATGCGCACTGCCCGATTCAGGGACTGGCGGAAGGCATCCAGCTGCTCGCGCGCCACCTGTTCCGATATGGTTGGCAGGAGTACCGTGCCAATGGTGGTACCCACCAGCGTTTCAGGTACCTGCATGAACAGCCAGCCATACACCAGCGCCGAAACTGAACCAGGCACCAGCCAGGAGGCAATGTTATCGGTGGCAATGAAGACCAATTGAATAAACAAGACGGTGAGGACGCGGGGTCCCATCAGCGCCAGGGTTTTGCGCACGCCCGGGTGATGTAGGTCGATGGCGGGTGTCCAATGGAACTTATATATCACCAACCCGGGCAGCTGGATCAACAGGAACAGGGCAGCGCCAATGATGCTACCGTAGACCAGACCGAATACGCCCATCCCAAATGCAGGAAGGGTAAGTGGACCGAGCTGGTAACCGTTTTCAGGCGCCAGGATGAGCACCCCGAATAGCATCCCCAAGTCGTACATGGCGGGTGCCATGGCGGGTAGCAGGAAATGCTGGTTGGCCTGTAAGCCGGCGATCACCAACCCGCTGAGTGAGAAGATCAACGTGGCAATCAGGTCGAGCCGCATGATGTGGGTTACAAGCTGCTGCTGCTCAAGCGAGAATCCCGGGGTGATCACCCGTTGTACGATTGGACCAGCCAAAATGGCGAGCACCAAGGCGATGCCGCCGGTGATCAGGAACATCAGGTTGGCAATGCGCGAGAACAAATCCCAAGCAGCCTGGCGGTCATGCTTATGTAAGGTTTCAGTCAGGACAGGGATGAAGGCGATGGCCAGCGCACCGCCGGAAATGAGGGCAAACAAAAGGTCAGGCATGTTATTGGCGGCATTGAAGGCATCCAGCTCAGGCGAGAGCCCGAACTGCCGCGCGATGATGATCTGGCGCACAAACCCCAGCACCTTCTCCAACCCGAAGAAAACCGCCACGATCAAGGTGGATTTGGCAAAGCGCGACATTCGCCAAGTATAGCATGAGATTGAAATGCTATTCATTAGGCGTAAATTTGATAATTATAGTCGCCGTAGTGACCACACATCACATAAGCCAGCCACAAAACATATCTTTTTCAGGGACTACTTCAATATCAATGAATGGTAATAATTCGATGAGCATCGTGGATCTCAAACTATCATGAACCTGTTGCCTCTACCATCGAGGCATTCAAATTGATGCCGCTGAATAATCAGTCAAAAAGAAAAAGACTTACAAAAGCAATTTTGTTTTCATTGACAATGAAGACAATTAGGTGTATTATTTCATTATGGGTGAAAACAATTGGAATTCAAAGTGGTCTAAAGACCAAATCAAAGCGATTCTGCTGGAACAACACCAGACATTCTGGAAGCACGATACTGGAGTTGAGCGGGAGCAATTATCAGAAGTCGAACATGCCACACAAATCCCACATGCCGTGATTATCTCCGGGCTCCGGCGAGTTGGTAAATCCACACTACTAGCACAAATTGCTCATTGGCTAGGGGAGACCCAACTCTACTATGTAAACTTTGAGGATGATCGATTTCTCGGATTCCAGGCTGATGATGCTAATGATCTTTATCAGTCACTCCTGGAACTCTTTGGTGAGCGAAAGGTGTTTGTGATTGATGAAGTTCAAAACGTCCCTGGTTGGGAGCACTTTGTACGTCGCTTTATGGATATGGAGATTAAGTTCTACATCACTGGCTCGAACGCTTCGTTGCTTAGTCGAGAGTTAGGTACACGATTGACAGGTCGTTACATACCCATAGAATTATTTCCCTTTTCTTTCACTGAGTTCCTACATTTCAGAGGATATAGCATACCAGACCTGGCACTCCTTACCACTGGGGATAAGGCTCGCATGCAGCGGTATCTTGACGAGTACTTGCGTTTGGGTGGTATTCCTGAACCGCTGAAATACCCTGAATTACCTCTGTTGCGCATACTATATGATGATGTGCTTTATCGCGATATTGCTACACGATACCACATCGAGGAAGTTCAGGCCTTGAAAGAGTTAGCTTATTACCTGATCAGTAACCCCACCATCCAAGTCTCGTATAACAAACTCAAAGAGCAGATTCGCTTGGGCAGCGTCAATACGATCAAAAATTATATACACTATATGGAAAATAGCTGGTTGATCTTCCCGGTGAATGTTTATGATTACTCGGTCAAACGACAGCAGATTGCAGCTAAGAAGGTGTACAGCATCGATACGGGGTTATCCAACGCGGTTGGTTTCACCTTATCTCCCAATCTAGGCAAGCTATTAGAAAACCTGGTGTTCCTAGCCTTACGACGCAAGACCAGCAAGATCTATTATTACATCACCCCATCAGGTTATGAGGTTGACTTCTATTTACCTGTGTCGCGTCAATTGATCCAGGTAGTTCAAAACATGGATAACTCATCAACACGGGAAAGGGAGATCAGGGCGCTAGTAGATGCAATGCGCTCTCTAAATCTTACTTCCGGGCTAATATTATCCAATTCAAATGCTGACACAGTTAAAGGGAATGGCTTCGCGATAACTATCCGTTCCCTCGCTGAATGGTTACTGCTGGATGAGTAGTATATCAAGCTATTTTCGTAATCTACCACTAATCGAAAAAATGACAGATATCGAAATAGAGAGCAAAATTATTCTAGTGCAGGGGTACGGGTAGAACCAGTTCGTTAAATTGTTGCGTCCTCCCCCTGGATATGGTAGAATTCCGTCCGCTTGAGAGGGATTTTCCCTCTATTGGAGGGATGGCCGAGTGGCTTAAGGCGCCTGTCTTGAAAACAGGTATGGAGAAATCCATCGTGGGTTCGAATCCCTCTCCCTCCGCCTACGGGGAGGTGCCAGAGTGGCCGATTGGGCTCGCCTGCTAAGTGAGTGCGGGGGCTAAAACCTCCGCCGCGGGTTCGAATCCCGCCCTCCCCGCCTTGCGTAAAACTTTGAGGTTGCTGCTGGCTATCAATCAATCTGGATATAACGGTTGCTAAGGTTCAGAGTGACTGCGCATGAAATCGCTCAAGTCCAATTGGGCGATTTTGTTTTATATCTCTTGATTTGCATTGTACACTCCT
>Ga0154898_1117_pt5 | contig 10049 bp, 11 predicted proteins | sample Rifle2008BG19ft_FD_105870 | JGI IMG/M metagenome (GOLD analysis project Ga0154898, IMG submission 105870) | Chloroflexi bacterium RBG_19FT_COMBO_47_9
CCATTTTCTGAAGAATTTACCATATCGATGATGAAGGCAGCTTCACAATGATCACCATAAACATCTTGTTTTTGTTTGACAAATTCAATGCTGCCCCAAGCACCGGATTCTTCACCACATGTAGAGACAAATACCAAGGTTTTTTTGGTTCGATGCTTGGAGAAATATCTGGCAAGTTCTAACATCACAGCCAAACCGCTGGCATTGTCGTTAGCACCCGGTGTACCGGGATTGGTCTCGTGGTGAGATCCGTAAATCACGATGGTCCGTTTTGGTTGCTCGGTACCCTCAAGCGTTCCGTAAATTACTTCGCTTTGGCCCGGTTTAACATCCCCAGATAAATTAAGATAAACCTGCAAATCCTTATCATTTTCCCAAGCCGATTTAAGTTTTAAGAATTGCGGGAAAGGAATACTAACGGCGGGGATCACATCAAGACCCCTTTGAAGCCCCCAGGTTTGGATGAAGTTGTCCATTCTCCGGGTACTAAAAATCAATCCCACGGCACCGGCTAAATAAGCATTTTGCGTTTTCGTACCAGGAAAATTACACTCTACTGGTGTCGGACCTTCGAATGGCATGTCCTCGTAGCAAAAAACGATTTTACCTTTGACATCCGCATTCTGAAAGTCACTCTCAAACGCTTTGCCAACATATGTTAGTGGTGCGGTTATACCTTCTTTAGGGGTTAAACCGGGACGCAATAAAGGTTTGCATGGTATCTCATAGCTCTCGTTAGCGAGAATCTCCAGCTTGACAAACAGATTTTCAATTACAGGAACCTCAAGCGGTAAAGATCCTACGCTCACGCCCACTGCTGCTAATTCCTGTTTGATATAACGAATTGCCTCATGGTCAGCATCCGTTCCATCTGGACGTGGTCCGATTGCAGCAATGGCTTTGACATGTTTCATCATGTTTCTTACTTTAATTTCGTTGAGTGTGTTCACTTTGCTTTCTCCATGCAATTCTTGACTGCACACTGGTAGAATGAAATTCTGGATTCCTTGAATGAAGGGTTCGACGCTTATGCCCGCAGTTCAAAGCGTCGAACCCCTCTGTGGATATCCGGGAGAGGATGGGGAACTCCTAATTTTTCGGGAACGCCTTCCGTACGAAAGTGAACTCGCAATATTGGTTGGTCATACACAACTGGGACGGGAAGTTGAAGATCCATTCATCCGCAAGACCAGAGAGTTCAAGAAAGCAATTAAAGATCGCATGGTTACAAGATAGCTGGATCTTCTTGTTGTAATCCATTGCCTCATCTGGGGGAAGCAGCTTCCACATGATCTGCGTCGTATAGGGACAATCGTAGCAGCGTAGGGTCAACCGATCTTCGGTAAACTCTTCCACACGCATGGGATTTCCATACTCGGCAAAGCTGGCAACCATAGCATCACCAAGTTCTTTAATTGTGAGCTTGTCGCCGGCATTCTTGCCGATAGATTTCATGATATCCCCCCACTCCAACCGCGTCCTGAAATCCCATATTTCAGAGTATAACTTTACCGCCTTGTCTGTTCCAAATTCTTTTTCCATAACTTTGAACATTGCGTAGTCATGGCGGGTCCAAAGGGTAAGCAAGGACTCAACTGCATATTCAGGTGTTAAGTATGGGAAAACTTTCTGCAACTGCTTTAGGTTCTCGATGACATTTTCATTTCTAAACTTAAGATCAAACACTTGTGTTGCCATTCGATTTCTCTCCATTCTTTCTGAAGCGGTTATAGTTACCAGGTTTCCATCCAAAGGGATCTAAAAACCCTTCCAGGGTTCATTGGTTATTGGCGACCTCCTTTTTCCCGTCTATGCTGGCAAGCTTTGCGGTAGTGCGAAGTCTTCGATTATGACAATTGCGAAGCGACCGTCGCTCCATCATAGTATTCAGTTATTCGACTTATATTTTCGCCCTGGAAGGCGAAAATATAAGCAATCCTGCAATCAACCGGCTTGTTTGTTGGCGGAGTGCCTCTAAACGAGCCGGTATTGGTGCCCGTCCAGCGCACTTCAATCAAGGTCTGTCCGTCTCCGGAAAACTCATTGATAATCTCAGATTTGCAGTCTGGAAACCCCTCGAACAGATCTACATAGCTATCGGCCACTGCACTTCGCCCAACCATTGGATGGGGCTCAGCTATCTCCTCACCGAACAGATCTTCCGTACAGACCCTGAACATCTTGTCCACATCATGTTCATTCATTCCCTGTATCCAATCCCGGGCAACCTGGATGTTAGTCACATTGACCTCCTTATACCCTCCGTTCAAAGCGGATACGACAGCTATCATCACCACAACAAGCGAACTTGTCCATAGTGAATGAGAATTTATCGAAGACGCCAAGAGCCTTAAGTATCGCGTCATAGTAATTCACAGAGGTGGCGGTTTCGGCTTTGAGTGTCATGGAGCGGCAAACAGGCTCACCCAGAATGGCCTTCATGTTCTCCCAATACGGACATACCTCGATCTCCGCTTCATGTACGTCTATTGTATGTTTGGTCACATTGTAGGGGCAGGCGATTGATTCCCAGTAAATCTGCGATAATTTGCCCAAAATGTCTGTGTTGATCTCTGTACTCTCATCGATACCCAAGGCGTGCTTATAATGATCTAACTCGGCTAGTGCAAATGTTTCCCATAGGCCCATGTACAGTCTTAGACCTTCTTTAGCACCTAGGTATTTCTCCAAAAAGGTATAAACACTGAAATCGTAAATTGCGAAGGATTTAACCCAGTTTAAGATGGCCTCCTCGACTGTGTCACCCATACCTAAAATTGCCTCATGTTGGGTATCACTCATCACATCTGCCATGATCTTGTTTAGATGCACAAGATCCGGCGCCGAGGTCACACCCAGGATTCTGTTTGGACGATCCAGCCCAACCGAGTAAAAATATGTCCATATGGCGGATAGGATACCATTCTGAGTAGCTGGATCTTTCACATTCTCATCAAGCGTGGCGAGCAGATTATGGTTATGAAACCCCAACCCCATCGACCAGACAAAAATGTCCTGATCTGGTGTATGCCCCACTTTCTGTAATGCTGGAAATAGGGGATTAGTAATGATTTCTACTCTCGTTTCCATTGTTCTCTCCCTTCTCGAATTGGGTCGTGTTCCTGATCTGATCGATTATTCTTCAGATCGGGATTGCTTTGGAATAGTCGATGATTTCGCGCACAAACTCAATTGAACTTTTCGAATCTTCAGCCATAAAAGCTATGTCCATTTCCTCTGGGAAATAACCAACCGCTTCTTTGAGGGTATTTCTGATATATGATTGCCGAATTTTAGTAAGGTCGAAATCTTCTGTGTGAATTTGTCCAACATCCTCTGGAATGACAATCAACTTCCCGGGTATATTGTTTTTAGGATTACCACGACAGACTTCAACACCATTTTCGCGGGCAAAAGTCAGCTGAGCAACATGTAATTTCCCAGCTGCTGTGTATTCAGTTTCCTGAACAACGATGATCTGGTTCTCATCGAGCTCACGTGCTAACCCCAAGGCGGCTGTCAAAGAGGTATTTCCTGCAGGTCCTCGTTCCAGGCCTTCCAGCTTGGAGAGGAGTTCTGTGACAAAAAAAACTTCGCCCTGTGTCACAGTCACATATTGATCAAGATAGCGTAAGCCGCGGGCGCAGTTTCGCGGCACATCCGTACGGTCAGGTAATGTCAGAAACGGAACACCGAAACCAGTGTGCCCAGTGGTAAAAGACTTCCGGTTAAAATCTATGTCGCTGGCCATGTGAAGTCCACGCAAATCAACAGAAGCCCCAATGACAGTTGTATTTGTCGCCCCAGCTTTTTGTAAACCTCGTGATGTGCCGGTGACGTTTCCTCCTCCCGCATGAGTAATGATGACCATATCTGGAAAGCGGCCCTCTTTTTGCTCGACCTGCTGCGCCAGCTCATAACCTAGAGTTTCAATCCCCAGGATGCTCATTGGAGTATATAAGGATGCGTTAAAGTAATGGGTTTCTTCCAAAATCCGAAGCTGTAAATAGAAAAGTTCGGGGCCAACCGTCATTTGCCAAACTTCGGCGCCGTAAGCCTCACAAGCTCTCGTCTTTTCCAAAATTTCAGGTTGGCCAACTCGGCGACTATCATATGCTTCTTGAATAATAATAGCCTTAAGCCCATATTTGACTGCTTGGGAAGCAACTGCAGCTCCATAGTTTCCAGAAGAAGCAGCTACGACCCCCTTATAACCCATTTCGGCGGCATGATAAACCGATAATGCAGCACGTCTATCTTTAAAGGACCCGCTAGGATTGCACCTTTCGTCTTTGATGAAGATACGCGCTCCTTTTCCCGGAAGAGCAGAGAGTCGGACGATCTTCGTAAAGTTCTTTAGCTCGATCAAAGGTGTATTACCAACACCGGTTTCCCGTTGGATCTTTTGCGTATCGGCCAGTGAAAATCCTGGTGATGCCATCAGCCCTTCGTAATCAAAGGTGATTGGGGAAATGATAAATTGCTCGTAATCAATGCCAACAGAAGGTTTAAGAATTTCGTTCTTTCTGCTCATAACCGAGTAGTAATCGTTGTTGGACATTAATTACCCTTCATCCTCCAATTTCTTCCATGCCTCTCTACCAATGAAGTTGATGTCCGGTTGAGGCTTTCCAAAATTGTGTTCATATATGGGATTGATTTCTGTGAGGATGCCCGAGAGTTGCCTGCCGATAAGAGTCTCGATCCGAACCATCTGTCCAATATCTGCATGTTCTCCCAAAAGGTATCCTTTAATCCAACCTTCATATGGAACTGCTTGAGTCGCTTCTGGCAGGTTCGAAGACCTTTCGCCTGGTTCTAAGACGATTAAATGAACTTGAACAAGATCACCCTTATTGGCTTGAACAGCTGTCTTGAAAATTGTCATAATGACGTTGCCTGTTAGGTGTGTAGAGCGATTAAATAAAGACTCAACGGATTTGAATTGGCAATCCTACCGATCGTGACTCCTGCCTGCCACGATCGGATGGAGTTTCATCGAAACCTGTTACTATAGATAAACTAATCCCATCCCACCTGGTGGGACATGGTGATTGAATCCCAATGGTCGCGGACATAGGTGATCTTGCCATTTTCAACCACAGCCACTTGGCAATACATGCAATCGAAGGGTTTTTTTGTGGCAGGCAAGCCAAAATACTCACCTTGGATTGAGCCTGAAATTCGCCCCACGTTTACAACATATTTTCCCTTCACGATAAACTTTTCGATGAAGATCGAAAAATCCGGAGCTGCCTTAGTCCAGCCCAGGCCAAATTCACGGATACCATCATGGCCCTTCGCCGGCGGGAGGGTAATATCGTGATAGATCGCATTATCTGCCATTGTCGCCAAGACACGCTCAACATCTGCGTGATCCCAGCCCTTCAACTCCTCCATGACAACCGCAAGGTTATTGCGTTCCTCCTCGGTTAAATCTGGGAACTCACTTGGATCCTTATAGAGCAAGTTTTCCATTTTTTCGCCTCCGTTGGGGAATAGAGTTTGTTCGGGTAAATTGATACTCATTGAGAGACTCCGAGATACTTGGTCTTCACTTCCTCGTTACACATCAATTCATCGGGGGTGAGTTGGCAGGTAATCACTCCCTTATTGATCACATAAGTAAAATCGGATGTATTGCACGCGAGATGGAGGTTCTGCTCAACCAAAATAATAGAAATTCCATTCTCTTTCAGCGCTTTAATGATCTCTCCAATCTCTCTTACTAGGATCGGAGCTAAACCTTCGGAAGGTTCATCCATTAATAACAGTTCAGGATTGGTCATCAACGCTCGACCGATAGCCAGCATTTGCTGTTCCCCACCGCTGAGCAATGTACCTTTGAGATTCGCTCTATCCTTCAAAATTGGGAAGATTTTGTAAATGGACTCTAGATCATAGGAACCTGTTTTTGTTGAGTTTCTGGCAGCAACAGTTAAATTCTCCATAACGCTCAAAGATGGAAAAATGCGTCTCCCTTGTGGAATAAGCCCAATGCCTCGGTTGGCAATTCGATTGGGGGATAGCCGGGTGATATCCTGACCTTTGTAAACGATCGCCCCACGTCGTGGAGGGGTGAAACCGATGATGGATTTAATCGTCGTTGTCTTCCCCATTCCATTCCGACCGAGCAACGCAACCACTTGTCCTTCGCTAATTCGAAGTGAAACGCCATGCAGAATATGGCTTTCACCATAATAGGTGTGGATGTCATTGACCTCAAGCACTGGACTACGAGCCTCCATTACCCATATAAATTTCTTTGACTTTTGGGTTATTCCGAATTTCGTCCGGACTTCCACTAGCTAACAACCCACCATAATAGAGCACATTGATTCGCTCAGCAACTTCGAATACAAAATCCATATCATGCGCCACTACCAAGACGGTCACACCCTTTCCTAATTTATGGATTAACCTGACGATAGATGTGGATTCTTCGCTGGTAAGTCCATTGGTCGGTTCGTCCAGTAATAACAGCTTTGGATCTAGAAGAATACTCATCACAACTTCCAGACGGCGTTGATCACCATAGGAAAGAAGTTTGACAGGCTCATATCGCATTTCCCAGAGATCAGCCATCTTCAATGCCTCGCCTGCTTTGTCTACTACTTCCTTATTCGAATGCCAATCTTTGAATAGCTCGAACCTAGAACGACTACAGCCAAAAAATGTAAGTAGTGCGTTCTCCAAAACTGTTAGGTTTGGTAGGAGCGACAAAATTTGAAAAGATCGGACGATGCCGAGGTGAGCACGTTGGTATGCTGGCTTTTGGGTGATTTCCTGTTCCCGAAAAAATATCCTTCCGGATGTTGCAGGCAATTGTCCTCCAATAATATTAAATAAGGTTGTCTTCCCTGCTCCATTAGGACCAATAATTAAAAGCCTCTCTCCCTGTTGAACGGTAAAGGAGACATCATGCAATACGTCAACGCCGTCAAAGTTTTTATTTAAGTTCTCAATTCTGAGGATATCCAATCGAATGCCTGACCTTTTGCCAAAATCGAATTAATGAGACTCCTAAGCCAGACCTTAAGTACATGATTGATATCACAAATATGATACCAAGGATTAATGGCCACCGCTCAGGGGTCACCAGGGAGGTAAAGTATTCAAGAAAAACAACTAACGCTGCGCCAACTACAGCACCGAATAGGGAACCTGCTCCACCAATTATGGCCATAACCATCGGATAGAAGGATGTTCCAAGACCAAATTGGGATGGAGAAATAAACCGGCTGTGGTAGGCGAACAAGGCACCTGCGATCCCCGCAAAAGGAGCCGCGAACACGTATGCCCGGTATTTAAACCCCCAAGTATTGTAACCTAAGGCTGTCATGCGCGCCTCCCCTTCACGGATTCCAACCAAAGCGTGTCCGAAAGGGGATCTGGTAATTCGTTCGAGCAGATAATAGCAAATACCAGCGACGAGTAGTACAAGGAAATAATACTTGGCATTGGTCCAGGTATATCCAGGAATACCGAGGCTGGGAAGTGAAATATTGGCAATGCCTTGCATCCCTTCACTATTCAGCCAAGGTATATTCCAGGCAATACTATAGAGTAGCTGGGCTAAGGCGAATGTAAGCAAAAGAAAATAGGTCCCTGAAACACGCAGTGAGATGAAACCAAAAACTACGGCGACCAAAGCAGATACTATTATGGCCAAGGGAATACCAATCCAGAAAGAACTTATCCCGAAATGAAGGGATAATACCGCCACTACGTATCCGCCTGCACCAAAGAAAGCTGCGTGCCCGAGCGAAACCAGTCCCGTATAACCAAAAATCAAGTCATAAGAGATTGCAAAAATAGCATAGATGAGAAACTTAGTCATGATCCCCTGAACATCGGCAGGCAAGAATACCGGTATCACGATCAAAAATAGCCCGATGATCAGGATTGGAACTAGCCTGGAAGAAACCAGGGTTCTTAGTTTTGGCCTTTCAGCAATTGTGCTCATTCATGATCTGCCCAGTAAACCAGTTGGCTTGACCAGCAATACGACAACCATAGCAAAATAAATCGTGAACATTGCATAACCAGGAAATAATGCCTTGCCAAAAGTGTCGATCAGGCCGATCAATAAACCACCCACCAAAGATCCCTGAATCGTACCGATACCTCCCACGATGATTACAGCCAGCATCAAAAGCAGAAGGTCGGAACCTAAGCCTGGAAATGTAGATAAGAGTTGAGCGCCGACTACACCAGCCAGGCCAGCAATACAAGAAGCCAGAAAAAATACAGCTGCTGATACCTTTTCGAGGTCGATCCCTAGCCCCTGAATCATCTCCTTATCATCCATCCCGGCACGGACAATCGCCCCAATCCGGGTCTTATCTTGCAAATACCAAAGAAATAACGCCACTACCAAGCCTATCACCGTGATAACGATACGTGTAATCGGGAATGAAAAGTCACCTAATTTGATACTGCCCATGAGTTCTGGAGCGGTAAATTGCAAACGGTACCGGCCTCCCCAAATCCAGATCACGATGTTTGTAATGATATAGACAAAACCATAAGTGAGGAGTACCTGTTCATTTATTTGCTTATACAGGTGTTTGAGAAACACTCTCTCAATCAATAAACCCAGAACACCCGCCCCAATGGCTCCAACCAAAATAGCTAACCAGAAATTCATTTCTAGTTGGACGAATATGGTCCAACCAATATATGCGCCAACCATATATAAAGCGCCGTGAGCTAAGTTGGTTATGCCCATCATGCCAAGCACAATAGACATTCCAGAAGCGATGAGGAAAAGAATCATTCCATATGACAATCCGTTCATTAAGTTTGACAAAATAAGATTCACGGATCTTCTCTCCGCTTTGGGATATGGCACCTGCCGGCCGATAACGTTTTGGTAGGCCGGGAGGTTCCCCGACCTACCAAATCGTCGGAATGGCTTATGGCAGCCGCCAATCAAGAACTTTGTCTACGGTAAAGAGTGGTGCAGAAATTTCGTAAACTTCTCCAACTTTCTCCGCCTGGGTCACATACATTGGGGTGATCGCCACACCTTCTGGAGTGAAAGAGAGAGAACCAGCTGGAGTGTTCATCTCCAAGGAAACCACTGCTGGCCAGAGATTTGCAAAGGTGTCATCTCCATTGGTCTTTTCCAGGCCAGCCAAGATCACCTTGGTCAATGTATACGCATTCTGCTCAGAAGAACTGGGAACATTTCCGGTCTTGTTCTTAATTCCCTCGACAAACTTCTTGTTTTCTGGATTATCGAGTTTCCAGGTATAGGAGGATTCGCCTTGGATGCCAAGGGCTACATCCTTTAGCTCTGCCAGGGCTTCTGGAGTGTAGTCACCGTCCTGAGTAATGGTGACCATAGGACCCTCATTTCCAGCCTGCCTGTACTGGTAGATAAAACGAGACACAGGTCCTGGACCTTCGAGGGCATACATAACGACATCAGCTGCCTTAATTTGAGAGATGAAGGGGCTGTAGTCTGCCGTACCCAGAGGGGTGTAGATTTCCTGAACCACTGTACCGCCGGCAGATTTAAACCCTTCGATAAAGCCCGCTGCATATCCTCTCTTACCTGCATAATCCGCAGCGACGGTTACCACACTCTTGTAACCGAGTTTTTCAAACACATATTTGCCAAACGGATATGTCTGGGCATCCACTGTTGTGGGGTAGATTAGATAGGTCTGGTCTTTGACGACCTGATACATACCGTTGATCAAAGACGTGATTAAGACGCCTTTCTCCTTGGCCAGAGGAGAGATAGCCAGGTGAGCGTCACCCATCAAAGGACCGATCACCACATGTACCTGGTCCTTATCTGCTAATTTCTTGAACTTTTCTACAGCGACTTCGACGCTCGTAGCACTATCTTCCACGATCAATTCGATGGATCGACCAGCAACCTTGTACCCGACCTCTTCCAAGGCAAGTTCAATACCTGCCTGGAATTTTGGACCAAGGTCGGCAACAGGGCCAGTAAAATCCAGCAAAGCCCCTATCTTAATCGGGCCTTTCTCAGGAACAACGGGTGCCGGTGGTTCAGTTGGAGCAGCCGGTCC
>Ga0154898_1149_pt5 | contig 9993 bp, 10 predicted proteins | sample Rifle2008BG19ft_FD_105870 | JGI IMG/M metagenome (GOLD analysis project Ga0154898, IMG submission 105870) | Chloroflexi bacterium RBG_19FT_COMBO_47_9
TGTGGTAGATTAAGAGGCGTCCCTTCCCCGCCTGTGAAAATCTCAACGAATTCCTTTCCCGCGCCCTCAAGCTGCGCTGGCCACATTGCAGCATGGAAAAAGATGTTATCTTTCCCAATAAAATAATACGCTTTTGCGGAGAGCTCTGTCCACCAATCGCGCCAGGCATCCGGCTGACCCGTGATTTGTGCCCACTCAATCGTGGCAGAAAGGTAACCAATGACCGCCTCGAACCAGACGTATATACATTTTCCTTCCCAGCCTTCAACCGGAACGGGGATACCCCAGTCCAGGTCGCGGGTGATGGGGCGTGGGCGTAATCCCTCACTCTCGATTTGCCCCAGCGATTGCCCCACTACCGTCTCACGCCAGTAATCTTGACGCTGACGCAAGAACTCTTCCACATCGGGTTCCAACTTTGAGAGGTCGAGGTAAAAATGCTTAGTCTCGCGCAGCTCTGGGGTGGAACCATCCACTTTGGAGCGGGGGTTCAGCAATTTCTCCGGCTCAAGCACACTGCCACATCGATCACATTGGTCTGACAGCGCATTTTCAAAGCCGCATATATAACAGACCCCTTCCACATAGCGATCTGGTAGGAACCGCTTGGCAGAGGGTGAATACCACTGAGGTCGAGATTCTGTATAAAGGTAGCCGTTCTTGTTTAAAGCCAGGAACATCGCCTGAGAAACCCGGAAGTGATTCTCGGTATGTGTCGAGGTAAACAGGTCATAACTGATGCCGGCTCTTTGGAACAACTCAAGGAACTTATTGTGAAATCGCTGATAGACATCCTCTACAGGTAGCCCTTCGCTGTCTGCTTTCAGTGTTACAGGTGTTCCATGTGAATCAGTCCCAGATACCACCAGCACCCGATCTCCCTTCAAACGGTGATAACGAGCAACGATATCACCCGGTAGGTGAGATCCAGTGATATTGCCTACGTGGATCTCAGAGTTGGCATACGGCCAGGCGATAGCAATCAGGATATTATTGGACATTTCGACCTCCTTAAACGAACCAATTCACGTCTCAAACAAATCTATGCATAAAAAAAGGCTGCCAATCTTGGGCAGCCCTTTACTTTACTCTTTTATTGACTATTTCTCATGACCAGAGTTGGTCGCCCAGGCGCGTTCAACGGAACCCATCATGCGCATGGAAATTGATGATAATAATGTGGAAAAGGGTAAAATAGCCACGGTAACCAACCTTTCAAATGCTTAAATGAGTCTACACGGACGGCAATGATTTGTCAAGATAACTGGATCCGGTGCGAACACCTGCTTAAAGGTAATCTCGCAGTAACCTGGCTCGGCATGGATGGCGCAGCCTGCGTAAAGCTTTACCCTCAATTTGGCGGATGCGTTCACGGGTTAATCCGAACTTATGGCCCACTTCTTCTAAAGTATAAGGATGTCCATTTTCAAGCCCGAAGCGGAGGCGCAGGATGCGGGCTTCACGCGGAGAAAGTGTGGAGAGCACCTGCTCGACACGCTCATGCAGCAGATGTTCATAAGTCGTCTGGGATGGCGACGGGGTAATCGTATCTTCCACGAACATGCCAAGCTCCGTGTCGTCTTCTTCTCCAACTGGGCTTTCCAAGGATACCGGGATGCGTGCCACCTCAAGCATCCACTGGAGCTTATCATGCCCGACTCCCATTTCGAGGCATAGTTCCTCGTGCGTTGGAGGGCGACCAAAGCACTGCTCCAACCTATGGGCGGCTTTATACATCATGCGTAAACGATCCGTCATATGGACAGGGATACGTATGGTACGACTCTGATCTGCTATCGAACGGGTAATCGTCTGTCGGATCCACCAGGTTGCGTAGGTTGAGAAACGGAAACCACGTTGATATTCGAATTTTGAAACTGCTTTCATCAACCCCAGGTTGCCTTCCTGAATCAAATCGAGAAAGGCTACCCCACGCCCAATGTATTTTTTTGCCACCGAGACCACCAGGCGGGTATTCGCTTTGATTAAGTGCTCGCGCGCTAATATTCCGTCCTGAACGTTACTTTCAAGCTTTCTGCGGTTTTTAGCAGAACCTTTTCCGTTCATCTTGGAAAGCCGAGCCTTTGATTGCTTGGCAAGCTCTATTCTTTGGGCTAAATTTACCTCTTCTACAAGGGTGAGCAAAGGAACCCGTGACATTTCCTTAAGATACAATCCCACACTATCATCAGCAGAAATACTTTCAAGATTAGGCATTAGAGCAGATTCCAGCGGAGAAGAATTTAGCTCCATCGGGATTGTTTCCAGTTTAGAGAGGTCGGGTTCTGGTTCTGCTTCATCTTCAATAACAATTTCCACACCCTGGCGATGAAGCATTCCAAATAGTTCTAACAGGCGCTCATCATCGTCCCCTTCCCAAGGGAAAACTTCCATGATATCTCCCGTAGTCAGATACCCTTGAAGATCGGCTTTTTCGAGTAATGTATCGAGTGCGTCAAGTTGATGTGGTTGATGATTTGTCATTGTTTTCCCTCCTTTACGCGCCTCCTATCTATCCAAAAGTGTTTTTAACGAGGCTAATCTAGGATCACCTATCTCATCCTCGTGGTTACATGTACTTTCATTAAGATTATTTCCACATATAGGACAAAGACCCTTACAATCTACTTTGCACAATGGTCTGATGGGTATTTCTAGTAAGACATATTCGCGCAGCACAGGAGCGAGATCAATAATGCCTGTCTCCGGCATCAATAAACCCGAATCAGTGATATAACGTTGAGAAAAAGCATACAATTCTGTAAAAGCAACATTCAGGGATTGTTGAAAGACGGTCAAACAGCGAACACACTCGAGGAGCGTTTGGGCTTGTAAAACCACCTGTAACAAAATTCCCTGTGGCGTGCGAGTAGCCCGGATTGAGCCGTTTACACCGTTTATCTGTAAATCTGGCGGGATATTAATTTGCGGGAGTTCGAAGGGAAAATCCCGGCTAAAACCGGCAGATTGGGCAACAACGAAGCCGACATTCAGTTGCAAAGGAGAATGTGGGTCAGACACGTTGGTTTATGGCTAGTCTATTAAAATGCTATCGAAATCGCAAAGTAATTTATTAGAACAGTCGATTATTATAACATATTTTGTTGCCACGGGTAGGATAAAATTGTTGTTAATTGCCCACATATGGTGTTTGGGCACGATGCGGATAGCCAAACGAAAAGGAGACAGACAATGATGCGCTTATTAGCAGCAACGAATAATAAAGGTAAATTGAGTGAAATTCTTTCCTTACTCGATGGCTTATCTCTGGATGTAATTATCCCTGAAACAATTGGGATTTCGCTAGATGTTGCAGAGACTGGCAATACCTATGAGGAAAACGCCTCAATGAAAGCACGTGCATTTGCGCATGCATCCGGTATGGTGGCTTTAGCAGATGATTCGGGCTTGGAAGTGGATATTTTGGGCGGCTTGCCTGGAGTTCGGTCAGCCCGTTTCTCCCCTCTACCGAATGCGACAGATGCCGATCGGAGAGCTTACCTATTGGATTTATTGAAGGCTCACCCCCAACCCTGGACAGCACATTTTCATTGTACAGTTGCCATTGCCACCCTGGAAGAGGAGATATATTTCGCCCAAGGAGATTGCCCAGGTGAAATTATCCCTTTTGAGCGCGGGTCGAATGGCTTTGGCTATGATCCCATCTTTTTAATTCGTGAAGTTGGGCTGACGATGGCTGAGTTGAGCATGAGTGAAAAGAATCTCCTCAGCCACCGGTCTAGAGCCGTTAAAGCAGCGATTCCAATTCTGCTTGAAATCCTCCGTAGGCTTCCAGAATAATTATTGTAGATATTTTGACCCTAGAATCTATCCAAGCCGTGTGTTTTGAGTTATCATAATGACGATGAGCCAATCTAGCATTATCCTCCTTGTGAGCGCCCTTTCTATTGTTATGGGTATACTGCTTTGTTTGTCCATCCTTAACGCTACCGGACAGCTACGTATCGGCGATCTATTTCATAAATCACAAAACAATTTCAAAGGGGTGAAAACTCTCTGGGATATTGATTATCGCAGGTTGCGTGATATTTATAGCCTGATTTCAAAATTAACCACTACCTTAAAGTATGAGAAGGTTTTGGAAATTGCGCTGGATTTGGGCTCAAGGGTTTTGGCTACTCCCAATGTTCCGGCTGAAAAATTGGTCAGTGCCGTCCTGTTGTTTACAGAATCGGATCATGAACACCCAGTATTAACCATTGGTGCAGCTCGGCATTTTACCCAAGCAGATTTTCGTGCCGTGCTGCCTGGTACCAGTGGGTTAATTGGAGAAGTAATCGAGGCAGGGCTTCCTAAGAGCACGAATGACATCGCCAAAGATCCGGAGTTAGATCGGATTGTTGCCCTGCGCAGCTGCAGGGTCGCCTACTGCCTTCCCCTGAGAGCCGGTTTGGATACGTATGGGGGATTGCTTTTTGCACACTCTGACCCCAATTTTTTCACTCAATCCAAGTGTGAATTGCTCGAAATCATCTCTCACCAATCAGTCATTGCCATACAAAATGCCCGTCTTTACAGTGACATCCAACAAGAAAAAGAGCGGATGATTGAAATTCAGGAACAGGAGCACAGGAAGCTCGCACGTGACCTGCATGATGGCCCTACTCAATCCATGGCTGCAATTGCCATGCGCCTTAATTTTGCCCGCCGCTTGTTGGAGAGGGATCCAAAGGCTACAGCAGACGAACTTTTGAAAATCGAAGAGCTTGCTCGCCGGACAACGAAAGAAATACGCCATATGTTATTCACCTTACGCCCATTAGAACTTGAATCTCAAGGCCTGATCGGTGCGCTGAAAGCAATGGCTGAAAAAACACATGAGACGTATAACCAAAATGTGATCGTTGAAGCTGAAGAAAATGTTGTTTCGCAGCTTGAGATGAGCAGGCAGACCATCATATTCTACATTGCTGAAGAGGCAATTAACAATGCCTGTAAATATGCCCAGGCCAGTCATATTATGATTCGAATGAAAAGTTTTAATCAAGACCTCGTTATGCTCGAGATTCAAGATGATGGTGTCGGTTTTGATAAAAAAGCCGTTGAATCAAACTATGATCAACGTGGAAGCTTGGGATTAAAAAATATGACTGAACGCACCGAAATGGTGAACGGGATATTTCAGCTGGACTCGGCTGTTGGTAAGGGTACGACTATCCGTGTGATCATTCCATTAACTGAAGAGGCCATAGAACGACTGCGCAGAGGCGGTTAAGGCACAATGCCTGTCTCGGGAAATTTGTATTACTCCTACCACCGCGATATTGGAGCTGAAAATCCGCCTTTAGTATTGATACACGGTGCAGGGGGTATGCATCTATACTGGCCTCCAGAAATTCGTCGCCTTCGCGGGTATTGTGTCTATGCCATTGACTTACCCGGGCATGGGAAATCTGATATTTGTGATGGGCAACAAACAATTGGCGACTATGCCAGATATTTGGTCCAATGGTTAGAATCGCTTCAATTAAGACGGGCAGTTTTTGTGGGTCATTCAATGGGTAGTGCGATCTCTTTGACACTAGCTATTCATCACCCAGAATATGTTTTGGGATTAGGCTTGCTTGGAGCGGGTGCGCGATTACGGGTAAACTCGGAGTTGTTAAATCATGCAGCCGATTCGACCACATTTTATAAAGCCGCCGCTCAATTGGTAGCTTGTTCGTTTAGTTCAACTACTCCTCCTCGGTTGGTTGAATTGGCTTCCAAGCGCATGGAGGAGACCCGGCAAAGTGTTTTATACGGAGATTTACTGGCTTGCAATCAGTTTGATGTGATGGATCGATTGGGAGAGATTCAACAAAACACGCTAGTACTCTGCGGAGCAGACGACCAGATGACTCCAGTCCGCTACGCTCAATTTCTTTCAAGTTCCATACCCAATGCGCGATTAAGTGTTATACCCGATGCTGGTCATATGGTGATGTTGGAACAACCAGGCCTCGTTGCCAACAATCTGCTATCGTTTTTAGAGGATATTTCCTTTCGCCCAGGGGAGGGAAGTTAATATGTATGTAGCTATCGAAGGTGTAATCGGGGTAGGGAAAACCACCTTGGCTCGTTTACTACAACCTCTGTTCCAGGCTGGGCTGGTTCTGGAGGTATTTGAAGAGAATCCGTTTCTTTCCGATTTTTACTCTGACCGCCAACGATATGCCTTTCAGACACAGATCTTCTTCCTGTTAAGTAGATACTACCAGCAAAGGCGTTCTGTGCCAGAGATTCTTATACAAGGCGAACCCTTGATTTCAGATTACACCTTTGCCAAGGATGCCCTTTTTGCCCGCATCAACCTTGTTGGTGATGAGCTGGAAATGTACTACCGGGTCCACGATGCTTTGGCAGAGAAAATTCCCCTTCCTGACCTGATCGTTTATTTACGCGCGGGTACGGATGTGCTCATGCAGCGTATTGCTTCTCGCGATAGGCCCTATGAGCGCAATATGGAGCGGGATTACATCAACCAACTTAATCATGCCTACGATACCTTTTTCATTGATAACCAGGCAAGGTATGTTACGGGCAATGTGACGGTCCTCGTAATGGATACCAATGAGTTGGATTATATTCACCGAGCTGAGGACCTCAAATGGGTTGAGAATCGGATTCGGCAAGGCTTGAAACAAGTGCCTTTTCAGGCCTCACTACCTTTAGTTGATAAAGTCTAATTTTATGAGCAGGGCTATGATTTTGGTGTTCCAAGAAGTAATATCCATCAGGTTACCCATGTCATTTATAGGTGGGGGTTAGAATGCGCATTAATCAGAATATGCTGCTTAAATTAGCCAGTGATACCGTCAGTAAATATGTGGATGCCGATCGCACGCTACTGGCTGTTTATTTACAGGGGTCGTTGTTGGGAGATTCTCCTTTGATTGGGAATACAGCAGATATTGATCTATTTTTTATTCACACCAATGAGGTTGCCCATGACCGAGAGATTGTCAGGATATCCGATGAGGTACATCTAGATATTTCTCACCATACGCACATGCTGTATCGTCAGCCTCGCGAGTTGCGGGTACATCCATGGTTGGGACCAGCGATATATGATTGCAAGATCATGTATGACCCACAACACTTTATGGATTTTGTTCAAGCCAGTGTTAGAGGCCAATTTACCAGTGCGGGGAATGTATTAGCCCGTGTACGCAGGCAGGCCGGACATGCAAGAGAAATATGGGAATCGTTTTATACACACCCTAACCCTCCCAGCCCACAGGACGCTTCGCTTTATCTGCATGCGCTGGAACACGCTGCAAATGCCGTGGCGAGCTTGAGTGGTCAACTCTTGACCGAGAGGCGGTTCTTGCTGGATCTACCTACCAGAGTTGAAGCTGTGGGTAAACCGGGTCTGTATGCGGGGTTTTTAGGCTTATTAGGTTCTTCTTTGGTGGATGCAAAGACGATACGCGCGTGGTTCCCTGAGTGGCAAAGTGCATACCACGCATTACCAACTAGTACAGCACCCATGCGCTTACACCCACACAGATGGTTTTATTACGCACATGCGGTGGATGCAATTCTGAACAATCCGGCTCCTCAGGATGCAATTTGGCCGGTTTGGCGAACCTGGACGCATGCCATATGCGCCTTACCCGCCGATATGCCACAACGGACTGACTGGCAAAAAGCCGGGGAACACTTAGGATTACTTGGAGCATCCTTTGCCGAGAAGGTTGCAGGCCTGGATGCATATCTGGATATGGTAGAAGAGTTAATCGATACCTGGGCGCGTGAAAACGGGGGTTAGGAAAAGCAGATCTTATATCAGTAGATTAGGATTACAATCTCGCGATTATGTTCTATCACAACCCAAGTTATGTAATATATCTTACATAATACTTAATATTGGCAACAATACGTTTATTATGTTTCACGTGAAACATACCTGTCTGGAGTAATCCTCGTTGCCTGGCTATAAAAGTGTTTCACGTGAAACATTCGAAATACCGCCCATATCGCCTTGTTTCGCGACTGCCATTATTAATAAAAGCCGTTTTTTGTAGAATAATTGGAATGCAGGTGTTTTATGGCGGTGATGTATACATCTTTCCTCCCTTCTGCACTATAATTGATATGTTGGCCAGGGCCGATAATTACGTTGGCTGATCATCAATCAAACTCCTGGTTTACAATAATGCTTGAGGTAAGTCCATATGAAAATCCGGATCGAAAATATTAAACCTTCCCCGCATCCTATTCGTAAGACATGGGATGAAGAAAAAATGAAGGAGCTCAGCTGGTCATTGCTCGAGGAAGGTCAGGTAGAACCAATCGGTGTGTATGAATCCGCACAAGGATATACGGTGGTCTGGGGGCATCGTCGGGTGGAAGCTGCACGTCGTGCTGGATGGGGCGAGATAGATGCCTTGATTGTACTGCAGGATGAGATTGACAATCTCGTCCAATCCGGTATTGAAAATCTATCCGGTGAGGATATGACTGCGGATGATAAAGCGGAATGGGCTCAGAGGTTGGTTGATATGGGCTTCAGCCAGCATGAAATTGCACGCAGGACTTCAATTCCCATTGGCACGATTAATCAATGGTTGCAGTATCGGCGCGAAAAAGAAGCGGGTGTATACGTGCACGTACAAAATCCCGGCAAGGATGAGGGAGTGATCAAGACGGTGAAGATTGCCCAGGCATTGGGAGATGACCTGGAAGCAAAGAAAGTCGTTGCTGCCAAAGTATCTGCCGAAGGACTAACCCAATTGCAAACCACAGAAATTGCACGAGCTTATCACGATGCGCCGACACCGGAGGTGAAGCAATTAATCATTGAATCGCCAGTGTTATCGAGTGACACAGCAGCAGATATATTACGCCGCTCCATTGCCAGGCTGGAATTAGAAAAGAGTAGCAGGGTGCATGAGAATGAGGCCGAAGCGAAAGCAGAAATCGATATACGCAGGAAAGAAGAAGATTTCGGCGTCGCAGTCAAAGAGTTTCTTGGAGTGATGAACATCCTTCGAAAAACAATCCGCAAGGTGGTTGGCACAGCGAAATCGGGTGGCTACTCACGCGCCTCCTTGCGCTATACCATCAGTAAAGTAGATGAACTCATCAGTGATTTACAGGCATGTAAAGATTATTTAAAAGCGTTAGAGTAAGCGTGTAGCAGGTAAAAGAGGGACTATCCTGTTATGATAATTATTCTTGGAAAAACTAACCGCAAAACCTTCACCACATGACCGAATTCATATAGCTGCTGTATAGTGGATGAAGTGAGTCTGGTGTGCCGCCTCCCCTGCTCCATCTGAAATCCAGCGTGATTGCCCCAATAATTAACCCACGCCTGATGGAATTTGCCGATATAGAACAGGAATCAGCTAACCTGCTTCCTATGCATGTTTTGTGTTTCTCCTTTTATTTTGCTCTACAAGCGCTTGCCCAACCTCCTCGCGGCTGAAGCCTAAACGATCAGTTTCACTGATTAATGAATCGATTAAGGCTTGTAATTTTTTCGTTCGCAAGGTGTGCATTTTCTCTTCGTCAGCATCACCAGCAACAAAGCTACCCCTGCCCCGTTCGGTGACGATCGCTCCCTGATTTGTTAAATCGCGGTAGGCAAGCGCAACCGTATTAACATTTACCGACAGCTCAACCGATAACTCTCGAATTGTGGGGAGTTGGTCACCGGTCTTAATTTGACCGGCTTGAATCAAACCCATGATCTGGTCTTTTATCTGTTCGTAGATAGGGACACGGTTGTTTTTATCAATAAATATGATTCGGTTCATTGGATTTACCCATACATATATTATACTATTAAAATAGTACTATATGATAATAATTCCATTCATGCGCAACTATACTTTTTAAAGATGCTGAATCTATGAATATATTGGGTAAAATATCCACTCCAATCAGATTACTCTCAAAAGGACCCCACCATGAGTACAAAACAACCATCTCCAACCTCTGGCATAAATCAAGTGCCTGTTGTAATTGCCTGGATCGTAACCC
>Ga0154898_1047_pt10 | contig 9834 bp, 9 predicted proteins | sample Rifle2008BG19ft_FD_105870 | JGI IMG/M metagenome (GOLD analysis project Ga0154898, IMG submission 105870) | Chloroflexi bacterium RBG_19FT_COMBO_47_9
GGGTTACGCGGATTATGACGTAGATGACGGGTCCAGACCGTATAAGCCATCGCGGCTGCGCCCATAGGTAAACCAGGATGTCCCGAATTAGCAGCCTGAACTGCATCTGCCGATAAGAATCGGATCGTATTAATTGCCCGCGTGATAAGATCATCTGAGTTATGCATTTTTGGTCTCCAAGAATGATTATATGTTTTATTCTACCGCGGAAGCACTAAAATAGTTCTAACCTTTCAATATCATTTTTCCTATTACCTTGAAAGTCATTGTTGAAGCACTGTGACAATCATCACTAACGATGTATGTTATTATCCACTACCCCAAATCTACTATTTCCCCCATAATCTATTAAATATTAATACGAATCTTACCGGAAAGCGATCCTTCGATACCATCACATAATTTTTTTACTGAGAAATAGAGTAGAAAAATGTAACGAACTTCGAAGTTCTCATAGGTAGTCTAGTTTAAACCAAACCAATAGCATAACGGAATTCCTCATAGGAGGCATTAGTAATGGCAACAACTGAAGTCTCTTCAACCACCTCGATCAGCCAGACCTTTTTTACCAGCTTATATAAAATGGCTGATGGTGAACGCATACGGACGTGTTTGCAATGTGGTTCATGTAGCGGTGTATGCCCATTTGGCTACTTAATGGACTTTCCTCCCGGAAGGATGATTGCCACTCTACGTGCTGACGAATTTGACCAGGTACTTAAGACCGACTCTGCATGGATGTGTGTCTCATGTTTGGCTTGTACACAAATCTGCCCTTCTAAAATTCCTTTAACTGTCGGTTTAATGACCCGTGTAAAGGAAGAGTTACTTCTTTCTGGAAATGTTCCAAATGAACTTCAATTTGCCTTAGAAAATTCACAAAGATATGGCAATCCACAGGGGGAATCGCCTCGCAAACGTGCAGATTGGGCTGTTGGAATTCAACCACCTATCGCAATATTGGGAAGGGATAGACACCCAGTAGATATTTTATGGTATGTTGGCGACTATCCTTCATATCATCCACGTGTTCAATTCACAACCAAAGCTTTAGCTAAGATCTTCAATTCTTTGGGGATCAGTTTTGGCATTTTAGGACCCGAGGAAAATAGCGACGGTGACACCCAGCGTTTATCTGGCGAACATGGTTTGTTTGAAATGCTCGCCGAAAAAAATGGTCGCGTTTTTAGTAAATATCAATTTAGCCAAATTATTACTTCCGACCCTCATGCTTTTAATGCTCTCAAGAATGAATATCCGAAATTGGGTATATCCTATCCAGTTAAACATTATACGCAATTCCTGGCAGAACGAATCGATCAATTAAAACCTCTATTAACACAGGCAAGTCAAGCATTAGTTACCTACCATGATCCATGCTACTTGGGGCGTGCAAATGGTGTATTCGATGAGCCTCGCCTATTGCTTGAATCAATACCTGGACTCAAGCTAATTGAAATGCCACATCATCACTCCACAAGTCTTTGCTGCGGAGGAGGTGGGGGCGGAATGTGGTTGGATGGATTCCAGTGGGAAAGAGCCCATGTTCGCCTGTCTGAGTGGAGAGTTCGAGAGGCTTTGTCCTCCGGTGCAGACATTCTTGCTGTAGCCTGTCCTTATGAACCACCGCGCTTCGAGGATGCAATTAAGACCGTAAAAGATGCGGGACGCCTGCAAGTTAAAGACATCGCTGAATTAATCGCTGACTCCATCGAAAGCTAATTTAAAAAGCCAAGGAGGATGATTATGAAGATAGTTGTTCCAGTCAAGCTTGTTCCTGATTTGGTCGAAGAACTCACCATTGATCCTAGCGGTACAGCACTTGATACATCATGGTTGCGCTTGATCATCAATGAATTCGACGACCATGCAATTGAACAAGCTATCCTGTTGAAGGAGCGAAGCAGTGGACATGTAACGATTATCACCCTTGATGCTGAGGAAGTAGACGACATGCTCTTCGCTGCAGCTGCTAAGGGTGCTGATAAATTAATTAAACTCGTTGGCAATTTCGAGAGTGTTATCAACAACCACGCCTTAGCACGAGCATTGGTGCCCCTTGTTCAAGATTTACAACCCGATCTGATATTGACTGGCGTGCAATCTCATAATGATCTTGACGGATCGCTAGGCGCGTTATTAGCAGAATATCTACACATGCCTTATGTAGGTTATGTCTCAGGCGTATCAGCAGAACCAGGAAGAGCTATTGCACACAAAGAATATCCGGGAGGATTGACCGCCAAAATTGGAATTAACTTACCAGCAGTATTAGGTATTCAAGCAGCAGAACAACCGCCACGTTATGTTGCGATTAGCAAAGTACGCCAGATGATGAAAACCGCACAAATCGATGAACACGAAGTATCATCGGTGGATTCCAGCGGTGGAGCGAGGATAACCAGAATGTATCAACCAGAGGTTGCAGAAAGAGCAACCATGATCACGGGTGATGCAAACGAAACTTCCGATAAACTGATTGTTATCTTCCAAGAGTTAGGCGTGCTCTAAGAGGAGAATCGATATGAACCAGGACATTTATATTGTAATCGAACATCTTCGTGGCCAGGTCGCTGATATTTCATATGTGATGTTGGCGGCTGCACGCGATTTAGCGCATAACACAAGTGGCAAGGTTGTCGCTATTTTACTTGGCCACAATTCCGACCATTTGGCAAAAAACCTAGCAGCTGATGAGGTCCTTTATGCCAATCACCTTGCTTTAACTGATTTCACATCATTCTCTTATCAATTAGTGCTGTCAGACCTCATCTCGAAACACCTCCCACGGGCAGTGCTTTTAGGACATACTTCAATTGGCACAGATGTTGCGAATAGCCTCTCTGTCCATCTGCAGATACCCTTGGTTAGTTCCGTCCGCAACTTTACTTCAAACGGGAAATTCGTCAGCCAAATCTGTGGTGGCAAACTAATGGCGGAAGGTGACTTACCAGCTCCATCTGTGATCGCCACCCTTGTCCCTGGTGGTTATAAGCCAGAACACGGACAAAGTACACAACCACCACGAATAACTCCAGTAGATCTTCCAGCCATGGAAGAATTACGAGTATCCTTGATCAATTACGTTGAACCAGAAGCAGGTGACGTTGACATTTCAAAAGAAGCGCTTCTTATTGCAGTCGGACGAGGAATACAAAACCAGGATAATATTATCTTGGCCGAAGAGTTAAGCCAGGCGTTGGGCGGAGTTGTCTGCGCGTCCCGGCCAGTAGTAGATCAGGGATGGTTGCCTATCAGCCGTCTTGTTGGAAAATCTGGTAAAGCAGTTAAGCCAAAAATCTATCTAGCTATCGGTATCAGCGGAGCCCCCGAGCACGCTGAAGCGATCATAGGGAGCGATGTAATCATTGCCATCAACACCGATCCTGCTGCGCCGATCTTCAATATAGCCAAGTACGGGACAACGGCAGATTTATTTGATCTAGTTCCTCTTCTGACCGAGAAAGTGCAACAAATCAAGAATAGCTAAGAGGAATTAATCATCTAGCCAGGAGGATGTGCTAATGCCCGAAAGGTTCGATTACTGGGGAATCCCCGCTAACTGGAGACCAGACCTTATTGTTTACTCAATAATGGCTCTGGCTGCGATGGTTTTGTTATTTCGTTTTTATAAACGTGCCAGGTTGTGGTGGCGTGTTGGTCGTTCTGAAATGCGCTGGGATAAGTTCCATATACGGCTAGGGCGTTTCATTAACTACTCTATCGTCCAAACGAGAATCTTGAGTCAGCGCTATCCCGGCATCATGCATATTGCATTGGCTTGGAGTTTCTTTATTTTTTTCTTGGGTACCGCACTCGCCACTATCGATTCACATTACTACAAATTTCTTGTTGGGATTCCATACCTGCTCTATAAACTTACCTTAGATGCATTTACTATCTTTTTCCTCGTCGGTGTAGGAATGGCGATAAACCGCCGTTTCTTCCAACGCCCCCCACGCCTGACCCTTGAACGCGGCTTTACCTGGTCATTGATTCTCATCCTACTCATTGTATTGGGTGGCTTAACCACCGAATCATTACGATTGGCAGTCGAACAACCTACCTGGGCGTGGTGGTCACCTGCGGGTTGGCTGCTAGCTCAGATATGGATTGCTATAGGGGCATCCCCTGAGACACTTACAAACTGGCATGCAGCTATCTGGGGTTCCCATCTACTCATTGTTGCATTGACACTCGTTACTCTTCCAGTAGGAACATTACTTCACATCATGACCGGCCCCATCAATACCTTCTTCTCAAAGTTGGATCGACCGGTAGGACAGCTTCCATCAACCCAACAAGACCCCAAAGGTAAGCCAATCTATGTTAAGTCATTAACTGACCTATCCTGGAAACAACTTTTGGATGGTGATGCCTGTACAGAATGTGGCCGTTGCCAGGATGCCTGTCCCGCCTTTGCGGCAGGAACGCCACTAAGCCCAAAGCAATTAATTCTGAACATTCGCAATGCACTGCATCGGGATGGAGCGTTTTTTGCCTCCGTAAAATCTTCTTCAGGACAAAGCGATCAGACGTTATCACCATTAGTTGGGGATGTGATTACAGATACGGTATTATGGTCATGTACAACTTGTGGAGCGTGTGTGCGTGAGTGTCCAGTACTCATCGAACATGTTGATACCATTGTAGATATGCGTCGGCACTTGGTGATTGAAGGAAAAATGGACGGCATGCTTCAGGATGCCTTAGCTAATTTGGGCCGCTATGGAAACTCATTTGGTCAATCCGAGCGTATGAGGGCTAGGTGGACCCAGTCCATCCAACCGAAAATCAAGGACACACGCCGAGAATCCGTGGAATATTTGTGGTTTGTAGGTGACTATGCATCCTACAGCCCCACATTATCTGAAATCACTCAGAAGACATCGGATGTATTTCAAAAAGCAGGTTTGGATTTTGGTATTTTATATGATGGCGAGCGTAACGCGGGGAATGACGTACGCCGCGTAGGGGAAGAAGGTTTATTTGAAATGTTGATTGAGAAGAATTCAGCTGCTATTGAGAAAAGCTCATTCAAAGCTATAGTTACAACAGATCCTCATTCTTACAATACTTTAAAAAATGAATACCACTTGAATGGTACACCTGTACTGCACTATACAGAATTGCTTGATCGGCTAATCACCTCCAATAAGCTCAAGTTCACAAAGAAATTGGGATATAAAGTCACCTATCATGACCCATGTTATCTTGGCCGTTACAATGGCATATTTGATCCACCAAGACGTATTATTGAAGCAACTGGTTGTGATCTGATTGAAATGCCGCGCCACCGTGAACGTGCTTTCTGTTGTGGAGCTGGTGGAGGTCGTATCTGGATGGAAGAAGGGAGTGTCAAGGAACGTCCCAGCGAAGGGCGTATCAAGGAAGCGGTAGGGCTTGATGGTGTCCAGGTGTTCGTCGTTGCCTGTCCAAAAGATGTCACCATGTACCGTGATGCTGTCAAAACGACGGGGCAAGAAAATAATATTGTTGTCAAGGATATCATCGAATTGGTCTGCGAAGCGCTATAAGTATGATTGATACCACTCAGGGAGTTCCTCAGGGACATTCACAGAAACCGGAACGTAAAACCAGGATAGGTGATGCAATACCTATTACCTATAAGCTGGTCGCTGGTTTCTTAATAATCAGCATCTCCACCAATTTCGTCTTTACTATTGCAGGTATCAGTTTGATAGGTAATCGAATTATCACAGAAGCCCAAGAAAGAGTGCGTAATGATCTCAACTCGGCGAGAGAGATATATTTAGGCGAATTGCGCCATATATCTGATATCGTTCGTCTTACCTCCCGCCGTCCTATCGTACAAGATCTTCTAACTACAGGGTCAACAGAGACCATTCAAGCAGATTTGGTAAAAGTGCGAAACAACGAGGACCTGGATATTTTAACGGTGTCAGACAAGGATGGAAATGTGATTTTGCGTACCAATTATCCATACAACACCGGCGACAGTCTGGCAGAAAATGAACTCGTCCAGTCAGTGATGCGAAATAGAGAGGCAGTTGCATCTACTTCTATCGTTTCAGCAGATTTCTTATTGAAAGAATCCCTCTCCCTGGCCGAAAGAGCCCATATGGTTTTCATTGACACCCCAAAAGCTCGCCCTAGACAAGAAACCGAAGAAACATCCGGTATGATTTTGGCTGTAGCATCCCCAATTTTCGATAACCAAGGCACCTTCGTCGGAATACTGCTAGGAGCTGATCTCCTCAATAGGGACTATACCATTGTTGATAGAATTAAACAAACAGTTTTCCAGGAATTAACATATAAAGGGAAGGATATTGGTACAGCTACAATATTTCAGGATGATGTCAGGATTTCCACGAATGTTTTAAATGAGAATGGTATCAGAGCTATTAGTACGCGCATCGCAGACAATGTCTATGACCAGGTAACTGTGAAAGGATTACAATGGATAGGGCGCGCCTATGTAGTAAACGATTGGTATATAACGGCATATGAACCCATTAAGAATAATTCAGGAGATGTGATCGGAATACTTTATGTTGGTATTTTGGAACAAAAATATACCGACTTACGGAAAAATGCTGTCCTCTCATTTTTGGTCATATCTATCGTAGGTATTCTTGCATCAATTGCTATTGCTTTCTTTATCTCGCGAAATATGTTAATCCCGGTTCATAGGCTTGTATCCGCTTCCAAGGAGCTGGCAAACGGTAACCTTGAAATCAATGTTGAAAAAACATCTAACGATGAGCTTGGTGAATTAGCAGGCGCATTTAATACGATGGCTGCCGCTCTCAAAGAACGTGACGAAAGGTTAAAAGATTTCACACGTAGGAAATTCATGGAATCAGAAAGGTTAGCTCTGATTGGACAATTGGCTGCTAATGTAGCACACGAGCTGAACAATCCCCTTCAAGGCATCGTAACCTATTCCCACCTCTTGCTCGAAAAAGACTCGTTGGATGCTGCATCCAGACAAAATATCCAAAAAATTGTGATCCAAGCCAATCGAAGTCGAGACATCATCCGTGGGCTATTAGATTTTTCGCGACAAAGAAAACCTGATAAGACACTTAGTGACATTAATTCCCTCTTGAACGAAGGCATCTCCTTGGTTGAAAACCAAGCATTATTTCACAACATCAAGATCAATAAGAATCTTGACATGGGTTTGCCAAAGATCGTAATTGATCCTTCTCAGATAGTCAGGGTATTCATTAATCTGATTGTGAACGCTGCCGAGGCCATGGATGACTCTGGGGAATTAACGATCACATCCAGGATTGATACAAATTCAAACTGCATCGAAGTCGAGGTTACCGATACTGGCTCAGGGATACCTGAAGAAAATTTAGAGCGAATCTTTGATCCATTCTTTACCACCAAAGAGACGGGCCATGGCGTTGGATTGGGACTAGCTATTAGTTATGGCATCATTCGAGAACATAAAGGCACGATTTCTGTAGAGAGCGAAGTTGGTAAAGGCACAGCTTTCACAGTCAGGTTGCCTATCATAAAGGTTAAGGACGGTATTAGTAATGAATCACAAAGCTAAGATTATCATCATCGATGACGAGGAAGTAGTGCTAGATTCATGCACTCAAATCCTGGAGGGTCGTAATTACGATGTGGCGACTGCCGAGAATGGCACTGTGGGACTTAAACTCGTTGAAGAGACCAATCCAGATCTTGTCTATATCGATCTAAAAATGCCTGGTATACCTGGACTCGAAGTATTAGAGAAAATCCGCGATCTGGATAGTACCATAGTAACTGTTGTTATCACCGGATATGCAACTGTAGATTCTGCGGTTGAAGCGATGAAGAGGGGTGCTTATGACTTTCTTCCCAAGCCATTTACACCCGACGAATTTCGTCTAATCACAAAACGAGGGATTGAACGAAGAAAATTAATGCTTGAAGCAATTGCACTAAGACGAGAAAAAGAAATGCTGAGGGAAAACTTTGCTGCTATCGTTTCCCACGAGTTAAAATCACCCCTTGGAGCTATCCAACAGAATCTATTTGCTATGTCGAATGAGCTTGCTGGGACTTTATCGGAGAGCCAATCCACTCGCGTGGAACGAATGAAGATTCGAATCGATGATCTATTGAAACTCATTAACTCTTGGTTAAGGGTATACTCTGTCGACATAAATAAAATCAAAGAAAACTTTACCACCATCCAGATCCCGTCATTAATTTCTAAAGCGATTGAATATGTTGAACCCCATGCCGTACGCAAAGATGTATCAATCACTCCAGTAATTGAGGATCCCCTGAGCCCATTAGAAGGGGATGAGGGTAGTCTCTTGGAGGCATTGGTCAACATTATTGGTAACGCAGTTAAATATTCTTATACAGGAAGTCAAGTCAATGTTCATGCTTCCGAAAAAGAAGGGAATATCCAAATATCGATATCTGATACCGGTGTTGGTATTCCTGAGGATGAACTACCTAATGTTCTATCAGATTTTTATCGGGGTAAACCTGGGCAAACTGAGGAGAGCAGCCACGGAATTGGTTTAACAATCAGCCGCCGAATCATCGAAGCCCATAGCGGAACAATCTTTGTAGCTAGCAAACCATCCAAAGGTACCACGTTTACAATTACCATCCCTCTTATGCAAAAAAAGGAATAATTCCGTATATCTAAATTGGACATCTGCCATAGACACCTAATATGACAAGCGTTAGAAAAGGAGAGTAATACCATGACCCAGCAAAAGAGACTATTAATCATTGATGATGATCCGGATTTTGTCGAGGGGATAAAGTCAATACTCGATGCAGCAGGCTATAGCGTGGATGTCACCTATAACCCCAAGACTGGCTTACAAGCATTACAAGAAAAAACTTATGATCTCTTGCTGCTTGACATCATGATGGGTCGAGGAGCTGAGGGCATTATGATTGCCCGCAAACTGAGAAAAGATACCAAGCTGCGCGAGATGCCTGTTTTGATCATCACCGGAATTCGCGAACAGATGGCTTTCCTGTTCCCAGGCGAACCTGTACATCCTCGCTTTGTTGCTGTCGATGAGCTGGTTGAAAAACCGGTGGAAGCCTCATTGTTATTGGAAAAAGTTAGCACCCTCATCGGTTTAGCTGAAGCGAGGAAAGTCAAGAGCGAATAGAAAGGAATCTATTGTGACCAAACCATCTTTTAGCAACGAAGTCGCTAACCTCTTGCATGCTACGGAGGGAAATCCGCTCGAGACTTGCATCCAGTGTGGAACTTGTTCGGGTTCCTGCCCGGTAGCCAGGTACATGGATCAATCACCGCGGCGGATTATTGCCCTCATCAATGCTGGTTATAAAGATCAAGTAATGAATTCGAACACCTTCTGGTACTGCGCCTCATGTTACCAGTGCACTGTCAGATGTCCCAGTGGAATCGATATTGCCGAAGCAATGTATGCATTGAAACGCTATACGATGTGGAAGAATCAATACCAAGAAGGATTGATTGGACCGATCTTCTCCGAAACATTCGTAAAAACCATTGCAAGAAGTGGTAGGTCCTATGAGCCTATTCTGGCTCCAACCTATATTTTCAGTTATGGTGTACGCGAATTCTTCCAGGAAGCATTAACCGCTACGAATTTAATGCTAAAAGGCAGAATACCGATTCTTCCTCCACGTATTAAAAGACTCGAGAACTTCAAGCGGATGATAGCTCACATCATCCCCATAGGAGGGATCGAATGAAAGAATATGCTTATTTTCCAGGTTGCTCGCTCGAGAAGATAGCCATTAGCTACCATCTCTCGGCGATGGAGACGACGAAAAAACTGGGGGTTAAGCTCAAAGAATTAGAGGATTGGAACTGTT
>Ga0154898_1062_pt3 | contig 9742 bp, 6 predicted proteins | sample Rifle2008BG19ft_FD_105870 | JGI IMG/M metagenome (GOLD analysis project Ga0154898, IMG submission 105870) | Chloroflexi bacterium RBG_19FT_COMBO_47_9
AAGGTCAGCTACACCGAAACGGCGTGGATCGGGAACAGCCTTAACCCAGGCGACGGAACCAGATGATTCATCTCTAAGAAAGGTATAATCGGTTTCAATCAGCGTATCGGCATACAACACCAGCATAGGACCGTTCAAGTATTCTTTGGCCAGTGAGATGGCGTGAGATTGACCGCGCATTTCTGATTGTTCCACAAAACGCACATTAAGATCGGGATGAGCCCGGTGCATGTATTCTTCAATTTGATCCCCAAGGTAACCAATGATAAAAATAAATTCGGAATTTGTTGGATCAGGCAGTGTTTTAAACGTGTCTAAGAAATGATCCAAAACCACCTTTTCTGCGATGCGGATCAATTGCTTCGGGCGGCTATAGGTGTGAGGTCTTAACCGAGTGCCATAACCCGCCATGAGGATGACAATTTTCAAGGTTGAGTTAGACAAAGATTTCCCTCCACTTGTGATAATTTTGACAAACCCTGGTCACATAAGTATTATACCTTAGGTGATCATGCGGCATTCGACATCAAAAACCTGCTCAAATGCTGAGACAATTGCTTGACTCACTTGCTGCATAGGCGGAGTGGGTGTTAACAGACAGGCCATACTGGTGACTGGATAACCAACCAAACCACATCCAATGATGCCTTCCCAATAGCTCAAATCAGGGGTGACATTCAAGGAGAATCCATGACGGGTGATGCCATGAGAATCAACCTTTACCCCAATGGCAGCAATCTTTGATCCATTAACCCATACACCGGTTAGATTATTAAGCCTCACAGCTTTGACTCCAAACTGATTAAGCGCAAGGATGAGAACCGTTTCCAGCTTACGCAGATACCCCAGGTAGTCTGCTCGAGGGAAAGCGTCAACGGATGATTTTTGAGGTTTTATAAGACCATTGATATTTAGCGGTATGAGTGGGTAGCCCACAAGCTGCCCGGGTCCGTGATAGGTCACGTCACCACCACGATCTACCCAATGCACTTCGATTCCGCGCTTTTTGAGTTGATCATCGTTCCATAATAAATTTGAAGAATTTCCACTTCGTCCAAAGGTAAAGGTGTGCGGGTGCTCTAGGAGCAACAATGTTGCGGGGATCTCTCCAGTGGCAATCTGACCTGCGAGCTGAACCTGTAAATCCCAGGCTGATTGATACGGCACCAGACCCAAAACCCTGACATGCCATACATCCATGAGGCAAGTATAACATTGGGTAACTATTCAGGATTATGATCCTTCGAGAAGACTTTCCCTTAAACCAAAAGACGGGTGTTCGACACCCGCCTTCTGGTCATATGTTGATTATTTATTCTTTACCTTGCCTTCGATCATTTTTTGATCGCCGAACTTGATGGCAATACGCTTTGGTTTGATTTCTTCAGCTTTGGGCAAGCGGAGGGACAGCACGCCATTCTGATAAGATGCTTCAATCGCATCATCCTTGATCTTGGTGGGTAGACTGATACTGCGGGAAAATGAGCCATAACGGCGCTCGCGCAGGTGATATTGATTTTCTTCAACATCATTTTCTGTTTTTACCTCACCTTTGATGGTCAAGGTGTCAGAGGCATATGAGATATCTAGATCTTCTGGCTTGATACCAGGGACTGAAGCTTTTACGATGAAATCATCCTTGTTCTCTACCACATCCACGGATAAACCCCAGGTGGCGGAGTGTGCCCATGCATTGTCTGTGCTGACATTATCAAAGAGACGATCTACGGTACGGCGAAGGTTCAGTATTTCTTGAAAAGGATCCCAACGAGTTAACATAGTATCTACCTCCTTATTAATAGTTTTATGTCACTTACAGATATTCACTTTTCTGAAACTGACCATACTATAGAGTAAAATTGTTAATATTTGATATGTGGATGATATATTTTTTGTAAGAATCAGCTTTCACCGCATATAACTATGACAAATCGCCAAAAACAAGTTTATGGATGATTAGAAATTTGGCCAATAACGTGATGAAACATGGAAAATGAGATTACTGCAAAACGAGGTTTGATTCTCCTTCTGGTCATCGCGTCTGTAGCCATTTTTATCGGATTAGTATGGCTAATTGCCACCTATTTACCAAGGAATCTGTTGGGGTTTTCAAGCCTAAGTATTATCCCAAGTGCACCACGGGTGGAGAAGGACTGTACCTATCCTGTCGCTTACTGGGTGGAACACCCTGAACAGTACCCACCGAGGATGGTATTGGGGAGCAAAGTGTACCAGGCAAACGACATCCGTGAAGCACTCAACAATTCCAACCAGGATCCTAGAATACTTTTGCAGGCACAATTGGTTGGTGCGTTCCTTAACATCTCAGCTGGCGCTGATCAAAGCTTGCTGGAGACCACCATTTTTCAAGCATATAACTGGCTGATGATGCACCCGGATGGAAGCCAGGTGTCTGAAAGTGACCTCGAGACGGGTTCAAGGTATTACAGTGTGCTGGAAGCATATAACCTTGGTTTGGCAGGGGTGCCACCTTGCGAAGATGGATATTCATTAACATTAACACAAATCCCTATCCCCTCAACGACCCCAACATTATTATTGACCAGTACCTCCAGCCAAACTTTTACATCCACACCGAGTGAGACTGCCTCACCTACCTTTTCTCTTGTGACGCCAATATACACATCTGTGTATCGATCGCAAACTCCGATCCCGACCACTCAACCTCCGGGTGGACCAGCACCGACAAGGACATCACCGCCACCAGCTGCTACACCGACTTTTACTCAACCACCTCCACCGACAGCGACCTATACACTTCCACCATTACCAACTGCAACTTATACTTTACCGCCACCACCATAGATTTACAATTCCTGGTGCAATAACAAGCCTGTGGATAGGATCTAACTAGCAAATCATCCTTGATGATGGAGCATTTTATTGCTAGAGGAATAGCGTATAATCGAAGCATAGAATTATGCATAATATCATGAAGAAGATTTTTACACTGATTTTGTTAGTGGGGATGCTCTTCGTTTTTATTGCGTTGTTCCAAACGACTCAAAAAGCTATGAGTGCAAACACCCGTGGATCTTTGGAGTATGAGGAACAGAATGCGATTGAACAGGTTGGTCCTCCTTGGGATGGACATGAAAGCTGGAAATACCGAATTCCTGTGATAATTAATAGCGGCGCGTATCTACCATGGTATCAAGTATTGTTAACCTTAGATAACAGCAATTTCAACTTTAGTCAGGCAAAACCAGATGGCTCGGATATTCGCTTCACGCATAGTGATGGCACCACAGAAATAAATTATTGGATCGAATCCTGGAATAACTCAGCCCAATTGGCGTATGTATGGGTAAAAGTACCTGGCGTGGCTGGTGGGGATACAACCATCTATCTTTATTACAATAATCCAAATGCTGCCCCTCTGAGTAACGGACCGGGCACTTTCGATTCATTTGATGACGATTGGTGTGATTTCCCTGGAGCAGGATGTTTACTCAGTAATGATGCCTCATCTCTAGAATCTTTACAGTATATTGACAGCCCATTTGTCTGGTCAGTTATCAGTGGATCACCCAGCGTTACACCAACAATCCCTGGGTATTTAAATATCTGGGAGGGAGCTGGAATCAAATCCTATTCCACCTATTTATATCGTGCTGTTGGCTATAAGGCAAACTTCGGTTTGGGTGGCGAGTATGAAAGAGGGGGATTCTTTAATCATGTGAGCGGAACAGGAACGATGATAGGGGATGATTGTCCGGGAACACCTGGGGACTTGTTTCTAATAAATTCTGGCAATTGTTCCCAATTTTCACCACCGGAAAACTGGCATGATTCGTACCATGTTTATGAAATACGCTGGATAAATGGTCAGAGCTATGGCGATATTGACCACGGTGAGTACAGTGCGTCCTCCTCAGTTCAGGTGCCAAATTCATCCTTACCGGTGACTCTATATAGCTATCTTGGATCCAACGCCACGCTGACTGTGGATTGGGTGTACGTCCGCCAATATCGAAACCCCGAACCAACGGTCTCGGTGGGTACTGCGCAGGGTTTGGCGGAACTGGCAATCGGTTCGAGCGATACACCTGATCCGGTACGTGGAAATCAAAATTTAACCTATCAACTAACTATCTCCAATACCAACAGTATCGGTGCGCCCTCGGTGATCGTGACGGACACGCTTCCCGGGGAGGTGATTTACGTCAGTGCGATTCCATCCCAGGGTTCATGTAATGGAGAAATTATATGCAACCTGGGCACAATTCCGGCGAATTCTACAGCAGGAATAACCATCAATGTAAAAGTTAAATCCCAAATTAATGGCACCATTATTAATAATGCAGTTGTGGGTTCATTATTTTATGACCTGAATATTAGTGATAACGCCAACGACCAGGCTACTTTCGTAGATTCTATACTCCCGACAGTAGAATGGATAAAACCCATTGGAAATAGACAAACCTATGTAACTACAGGCGGCTTAATTTTGCTTGAGGTATTAGCAGATGATAATGATCAGATTGACCGAGTAGAGTTCTGGTTATACACCGAAGGAGATCCGGATCCATGGGAAAATTTTGCCAAGATTTACGCGTCTCCATATCAGTTTCTTTTTGATAGCGATACATTACTGCCAAATAAAGAATACCCGATTGAAGCATATGCTTTCGATCGAGCGGGAAATCAAAACCCATTGGATGAAGAACATCGACAAGTAATCCGTATCGAACGAATCATCATGAAATCGTTTTATTTACCCCTTTTAATTAGATAAATTGGAACGTAAATACCACTTTATAGGTGTTTTCTTGGTTTGATTAATGCGCAGTGCGGAGTGTGGGTTGGAGTGACTCCAGGCTGCTGCCAAGGAAACCCTCCGGGAGTGCCAGGGCAGTCATCGCTGCTCCTGGCTGGTTTAGCTCAGTATAGGGAGCATAATACAGGCTGATATCTCCTCCAGATTCAGGCTGGAAGGAAAAGAAGAGATACGTGCCGTCGGGGCTCCAATGGACATCCCGGTAGCAGCATTTACCATTTGGATTTATTTCCTTGCTCTGGTTTTGATCGAGGTTAAAAAGCTGTAAATCCCCAAACCCATCCTTGTTTAGATAACCGTTCAATAATAACTGATCATTTCCATTCCAAGATAAACTGGAAATTATCGGATGGTCGAAATACCCACGCAAGGTGAATAGAAAATGGGTTGGAAGAATCTCCTTAACCAGTTCTGGAGAGGCAATACATTGGTTAAAATCAAGGATGTTTATCTCGTCCCGGTCAATCCCATCTACTTGTTTGGAGACCAAAACAGCCAGGCGATCATCCATACGAGACCAGTTGACAGCTTTCAGCGTGTTACCCGCGTTGTATGGCGCGTAATAGGAACATTGTGCCAAGGCAGGTAAATCTTCCGCTAAGCTGTTCTGACGAATATGGAACAATTGAGAATAGGGGAGCAAATAAAGGTCAGATTGCGGAAGTCCCAGAGCCACCTTTTGCCCATCTGACGAGATATCAAAAGCAGTAATTGTGGGAATCTCAGAAATACATGTGATGGTGAGGACCTGTTTCGTTTGAAATCCCACCATATTTACACAATTATCGGAAGTGTAAATAATGGATTGCCCATCTGGCGACCATTGCAGATGGGATTTCTTTAAACCATCTGTGGTAAGCTGAACAAGATTGCTGCCATCCAGATCACTGACCCAAATATCTGAGTCTTTTACAAATGCAAGCTTGTCAGCTTGACCCAAAGGGATGGAAGTTAGGGAGGAGGAGGCATCAGGACTATTCTGGATATTGGTTTCGTTTGGATTGAGGATGGATCCTGAAAGCAGTGAAAATGGGAATCCACCTTGAGACCATTGAATCACGGTAAGTGACAGGACAAGAACCACTACTCCACTTATCAACCATGCCCATAAAGGAATGGTGCGATGTTTCCGCTTTAGTGGATCAGGCTGAGTTTTGGGAGAGGGGCGGGAGATATCCTTCGGAGGTGAGGTGGTTTCGATGCGGGTTGGAAAAGCTTGAACCTTTACGTTATCTTTTTTAACTGGAGACTTGTATCCATTCACTTGAGATAGCGTATCCGGTGCGCCATTGCTTTGTCTACTTGGAGAAGCAAGCTGGCCATTTGGTAATTGTAAGGTGGAGTGTTTGGTTGGCTTATTGGCAGGTGTACTGACCACGTTTTGGAGTTGAATCTTTTTGTGGACTCCGGTTGTCACCGCCTGGATGGCTTTGGCAAATTCTCCAGCAGTCTGATAGCGGTCGTTAGGATTTTTCGCCATAGCTGTATCCAGGACCGTTTGAACAGCAATGGGAAGGGTCTTGTTTTGATCATAAATCTGGGGTACCGGATTGATCAAATGCATCATCATCACGGAAGCAGCGGTCGTGCCATAATATGGAACTGATCCGCAAAGCATCTGATAGAGAACAACCCCCATCGAATAGATATCGGAACGACCGTCGATTTCACGGTCCCCCTGGATTTGTTCAGGGCTCATATAAGCCGGGGTTCCCATGATGGAACCATCGCTTATATTTGTAAAGCCGATGGTTTCTCTCAGACGAGCGAGACCGAAATCGGATAAGTAGACATTATCATATTTATCAAACAACAGGTTATCTGGCTTGACATCACGATGGATTACCCCCCTAGCATGAGCTGTATCCAATGCAGGTGCCAGGCGGAGATACATTTCCATACATTCCCTCAGCGGGATGGGACCTTTCTTCAGCTTCTCAGACAAAGAGCCGCCTGACATATAGCGCATGACAATATATGGCTGACCTTCGTCTTCCCCCATATCATAAACGGGAACAATTGCGGGATGCTCCAGCAAGGCGATCATGACAGCTTCGCGTTCAAAGCGGTCACGGAATTTTTCAGCATGCATATAATAGGGTGGCAGAACCTTGATGGCGACTTCTCGAAGCGAGCGTGGGTCGTAGCCCAGGTAAACGGTAGACATACCACCCTGTCCGATCATTGTCTTGATTTCGTAACGCCCAATCTGTTTAAGTTCCATGTTCGAGTTTTATTATTGTATTCAAGGTGGTAAGAATACACAAGGTTGTAGCAGGCAGGCTTTCAGCTTTGATAGGTATCGGGTAGATAATGAATAAAGTACACTACTAATGTGCCATGGATTACCCCCAGTAAAAAAAATTCCTAGAAAATATTTTTCATGCTCCTATAAAAAAAGTGGTGGCGAATGCGATCGTTTCATTCGCCACCTCAGATCTATAATACTACTTTATCGCTTCATCAACGGCAGGTAGAACAATTGCGCAATGGATGAGGATGCATATCTCAAATCCCCCAAAGTAGCTGAGTAATAGGTGACTACAGGAAAATCATTCGACGTAACTGCGAGGGATGGATACCAGCCAACATCACCGGCCCACTCGATAGTGCCAAAGTGCCAGCCTGTGCCTGTGCCATAGGCATACTTCACACTGGTATCTGTGAGGTAGTAATAAGCAATATGGGGGTGATCCGCGCTGTCCATTTCCAGTGAGGGGAAGAAACCTGTATTTCCAACCGTGTCGAGCAGCTCTCCATGCCAATTGGTGCCATCAAACCAGATATATTTCAGGTCATCTTCATAATCTGAGAAGTAGGCGATATGCGGGTGGTGGGAACTATCCAGGTCAAGGGATGGATACATCCCGTTTTTTGGAGCGCTATCGATGGTTTTAATAACTGCAGTTGATCCGTTCCAATAGTAATATTTCAAAACTTCTTCAGACTGGTTATAGTAGGCAATATGTCGATTTACTCCATCCAATTTAAGAGAGGGGTAAAGACCGGTATGACCATCACTGTCGATGGTCGTGGCTTGAACCCAGTTACCAAGTGATTTGAAAATAAACTTTAAATTTCCATTTTGTTCATCAAAATACGCAATGTATGGATCTCTATTGCTATTTACATCTATAGAAGAATAGAGGCCTACCTTCGTATTGGAATCAATCGTTGTTGCAGACCAGGAGGTACCTGTCCAATATGCATATTTCAAGTGTCTGTTGGTTATATCGTAGTACGAGATGTGGGGATTACCCAAAGAGTCAAGGACCAGGGAGGGATGGAGACCAACCTCACCAACAAAATCAATCCGGTCGATCCACCAGGTAGAACCATCCCACCAGGCATATTTCAAATCGTCATGTGTATCATCAAAGTAAGCCACACGGGGATTTCCAAATTGATCCAATGCCATGGAACTGTTAACACCCACATCTTCACCCTGAACAAGGTCTGTGAAGGTCCAAGTGCCACTATTTAAGGAAGCAAAATCCAGGTCACCATCACCGGAGTCTATGTAGGATATGCGAGGATTGTTTGAGGAATCCAGAGCCAGGGATGTATACATACCAAAATATCCATTGGTGGCTACATGTTGAATCTCCCAATAGGTACCTTTCCAAACCGCATATCTCAAGTCGGCTGCATCCCCATCGAAGTAACTAATGCGTGGTTGGAAGTCACTCGTCATTGCCAGAGAGGTGTATTGCCCAGTCAATTTATCTGGATCGACTGTCACATAATTCCAATTACTGCCATTGAAAGAGGCATAACGCAGTTCACCATCATCATTGCTGATTTTTTTGTAATAACTTATGGCTGGTCTCTGGTTCTGACCCAGAGCAATTGAGGTATAGAGACCTGTATCTCCAGCTTCGTCAAGGATTTGTATAATCCAGCTGGTGCCATTGAAAGAGGCATACTTTAGATTGCCGTTGGTCTGATCATAGTAGCTGATATGTGGAAATCCATAGCTGTCAACTGCCAGTGAAGAGTAAGAGCCGACGTCACCGCTGAAATCGATGGTCAGGATGGTCCAGTTCCCATTGAGCGTACGGGCGTATTTAAGGTTATCGCTGATGGAATCGTAATAACTGATATGGATATCTCCACCAGAATCTATGTCGATTGAATTATATAAACCAAATCCGTTAAGATCTGAAATAGGTGAAATAGCATTAGGATCGAGGCTGTCTCCAGGAAGGCCGGAGGGAAAAGAATGCCATTGGCGTTCTGCCACATAGCGGTTTGAGGTACCAATCACAGCATCAGGATCATTAATTTCCTCAAAAATCGAATAAGCATAGCGATCCAATGTTGTGATCACCCAGACTGCACCATCAAAATAAGCATATTTAAGGGCACCATGGATGGTATCGTAATAACTTATATGAGGCCGGTTGGAGCTATCCAATGCCAAAGAGGCAAATAAACCCACCCCATCTGAAGGATCTACTTTCTCGAAGAACCAATTCGATCCATCGTGATGGGCGTAATAAAGGTGGTCGCCACCAAAAGCAATATGGGGGTGATTATTGGTATCCAAACGCAAGCTTCTATCGCCCATGTAAGAAAAGAGCATCGGATCATCAGCACTGGTTCGTGTCCATGTAAAATTATTGACACCTGATTGCTCAGCAAGTTCAGTTGCAGAGACCGATGAGGATGCCAGTAAAACCAAGCATAAAAGGATGATCATCCTCAAAAAAAATCTATACGAGTTTGAATGACGAACACCTGATAATTTTCGTTTAAGCAAAATATGAACTTTCAAGAGAAAAGCCATATAAACCTCCTTACCTAATAATACTGAAAGGTATTCTACCAAATAAATTGCTAAAAAATGGAACTTCAAGCATTCAAACGACGTATAAAGTATGGTGTGGGAGATAATGTCTCATATAGTGGTGTAAAAAGGAATTGACAAAATAGTCATCG
>Ga0154898_1002_pt6 | contig 9530 bp, 10 predicted proteins | sample Rifle2008BG19ft_FD_105870 | JGI IMG/M metagenome (GOLD analysis project Ga0154898, IMG submission 105870) | Chloroflexi bacterium RBG_19FT_COMBO_47_9
AATATATCCAAATAGCCACCTATGCCGAGCCAGTATCAACCTCTTCTTCAGACCAAGCTACACAGACCCCCGCTCAACCGGTTGAGTAATAACAGTAATGTCACACTGCTGATTAATACTTATTGCAATCGGGGACGGACCAGATCATTGAAAGCTGATGGAATGCAATTGGCGTGAGATTGGGGTGTGGGTGACGCATGTCCCTCTCCCCAATTTCATACTGCAAAGTGGAATAAAATATATAGGAGGTAAAGGCAAATGATTGAACATGGACCTGTCGATGTAGTTGTTCTGGCTGCTGGAGAACCGCACTTTGATGGCAGCGCTCTGGCAGAGCTCGAACGGCAGGCGTCATCCGGAACGATCCGGGTGCTTGACACCATGATACTCATGAATTGTAACTAATGAAATGTTATCCACCCTCTTCCGAGGTGGAGGTTATGGAGGTTTACCATGACTCTCAATGATTTCTTTACAGGGATTGCTGGAATTTCAGGGTTGCTGTTTGTTGTAACGAGTATGCTGGCGATGAGCCTCAGCTTGAGCGTGCAACAGATGACCCAACCGCTCAAGAATGTACGTCTGGTGATCCTCCTACCTGGCTGATCCTTCTGACCAATCCATTCAGCCTTGATCAGGTACTCTTTGAAGTAGTGTCCGCTTATTCAATGACCGGGCTATCGTTAGGGATTACGACAGGATTGAACACAATCGGTCGTCTTATCATCATTTTGACGATGTTTGCTGAGCGTCTGTGAGCAATCACCATCATGATCTCCTTGATGGGGCGCAATAGGGGTGAAAAATTGATTGATTATCCGGAAGAATCCATTTTGATCGGCTGATACTGAGCAAAAACATGAACACGATCAAACCTGAAAAGAAGAACCTGATTACCGACTTGATGGCTGGTCTGACCTTTGCCGAGGAAAATATTTTCCTCGCCACCAAAACAATCGGCGAATCTGGCAATTCTGCTCTGTGTGCTGCAACAGATTGGCTCGTGGAGTCGTCGACAGAACAGGATGCTACTAGGCGGCTTAATGATATAAAGGAGGAGCTCGATGGCTAATCTGTCTTCTCTCAGGAGCTTCATCCGAGAAGTCTACCAACTCTGGGTCCGTGAAAAGCCCAATCAATTGGCTGCAGCACTGGCATATTTTGGAATGTTTTCCTTTGCAGCGGTGATATATATCGCCTTTCGATTTGCAGGTATATTTATCAATGAGCTGGCTGCCGGAGAGCGTTTGTACACGCGCATCGAGGCGGTCTTGGGAACTGAAACAGCCGTCTTTATCCAGGATTCAGTGGCTGCCATTTCAGCTGCCAATACGGGTGGATCACTGATCGTATCAGCAATCAGCTTGATTTCACTCTTATTGGCAGCTATGGGGTTATTCCTGCAGCTGAAGTATGTGCTTAACAGAATTTGGGGTGTTCCCCTAGTACAGAGCGCGCAGAAGTTAGCCCTTGTCCGTCGATATTTGTTTGCTTTTATCATGATTATCGCTTTTGGATTGATGATCATTCTGGCTACAGTCGTTAACGTGGCTTTCGCCTGGTTTGGCACGATTATTAAAGATGTCTATCGGGGTAGCGAAATTTTAGCTGCTCTAGATGTTCTCGCTCTATTCGGAGTCATCGTTCTGGCGCATGCATTCATTTACAAAGTATTACCCGACATAAAGCTTGCCTGGCGGGATGTCTGGCCTGGATCGCTAGCTTCATCTCTTCTGATGGGACTTGGCGGGCTGGTGATTGGGTTGTATTTTAAATTGGGTGGAATCAGCTCAGCTTTCGAGGCAGCTGGTGCTTATGCTGTCTTGATGATTGCGATTTACTATTTTGCTCAAATTTTTTTATTCGGTGCGCTTATTACCAGGGTGTATACTCAAAAGTATGGCTCGCAACGTGGATCTAATCAAAATAATGCCGGGCGATGATTTGGTCCTGATACTCAGGAGCAAGTTCGCAGAAATAACCGCTCCAGCCCCAAACACGTACGATTAAGTTCTTATGTTTTTCCGGATGTGCCTTGGCATCCAGTAAAGTTGCAAGGTTTAAACAATTGAGTTGCAACTGCTGGCAACCCAATTGGGTAAAAGTACGTACTAGCATAGCTGTCTTACGAATCGATTCGTTGTCTCGAAAAACCGAGTCGGAGAGTTCCATGGTAATCGGTCCACCATTGTAAATACGCTGATAATTAATCTTCGCAAAAGATTGCAGCATGCTGATCGGTCCACGCACGCGCACCCCAAGGGAAGGTGAAAGATTAGCACTGAATGGTTCACCACGCCGGCGTCCATCCACAGTAGCGCCTACCACGGGTTCGCGCATACCGGAGTGGCCAGTTGCCAGCCAAATATAGTACATGGCAGAACCCGTACCAGGTCGCAAAGTGCCTCCTCGATGCGTGTGCCCAAACCTTTCACAAGCATTGGCTAAATCATCAAATAATTTCACCAGCAACGTATCTGCGATTGCATCATTGTTACCAACTTTAGAACCGTCGTTTGCTAGTTTATGTTGTAAAGGTTCGTAGCCGACAAAATCTGTATCAAGGGCAAAAAGAAGATCGTCCGAGGAAACACTGTGATCCTCAAAGAGAAATTGCTTCACAGCAGCCAAGGCATCTGCAGCATTGGCTGCACATGCACCGTGAATGCCGAAATTATTGTATTTCAGCCCATCAGACAGATCCTTTCCTTGTTCAAGACAACCATCCATGAACACCGAGTAATAAGGAGCCGGAGGTAACAGCAACCGGGAATACGCTTCACCGAGCTGATGAACTTGTTCATTAATATTTTCAGATACCCAGTCGAGGATATGCTGAAAATCATCCTGGGCAGTGAGCCCAGCCCGTATCGCATGATCGACCGCTGCTGGAAATGAAACTGCCCCGATGTTGACGATCTCCATCCCGCGACCGGGGATGATAAACTCCCAGCAGGCTGCAACGACGTAATCGCGAGCATCTTCGAGGGTGTATCCGTGAGATACAAGAGCAGGGATAACGACGTCGTCGTTACTATATTGTGGAAAACCTAACCCGATGCGGGTTAGCTCGGTGGCTAATCCCAGCAGGTCAAGGTCGGTCTGAGCTGATATGCGCAGGTTGATTTTTGGATCGATCATCGCCAGGTCACGCGAGACCCGCAGGACCATGCGGGTAAGCTCATTCACGGCTGAATCTCCGTCAGTGGTAACACCGCCGAGAGTGAGCGTTTGTCCATTGTCTCCTTGCTGCACGCCGGGATACAGGTCACTATCCTTGTTCAGCGAGATAAAGAACTCAGCCAGTAATTCTTCTGCCGTGTCGACCGTCAGGGTGCCCGCCTGAAGATCAGAGGATAGAAACGGCCACACATATTGATCAAAACGACCCAGACCAACATGATAGTGTCCACTGAGCCAGACTATCGCCTGGCAAAGCCTCAGCGACTGCAGAGCTTCATGGAAAGTACGAGCAGGGTGAGCTGGGATATGGTCGAGAATATCGGCGATTTCATCCCGGCCATTCTCCCGCGCTTTCGCTGCATAGCGAGCTGTAAGCTCTAAGACCGCATCGATCGTCTCAATAGCACAGTCAAGAAACTCGACAGCTTTGGGGTCACCGACCAATCTCTCTCGTGTTGTTTGTGCGACTTGTTTACGTCCAAGTAGACCCTGCGATAAAAGCAAATTCCAATCAGCGCATATATTACTAACCGGTCCAAGCTCGTGCATAGTTCGACCAGTGGTCAATCGGTCCCATTCCTCCTGGGAATAAATCGGGGGCACACCAGGTAATGTACGGGTAAACACGATCCGCTCATTCGGTTCGATGATAATAAGCTCGGCTTCACACTGGCGTCGAACCAGGTAAGCCACACGCCGGTGCCAGGAAAGCTGCCTGCGTTCACACTCAGTAAGAATCTCAATCGGAATATCTTGTCTCAATGAGCGATGTTCGCCTGCCCGCACCCGATTCTTCATGGAGATCAATCGTTGGTTCATACGATGGTTACCTTAATGCCTGCCTGCTCAAAGAGTGCTGTGTTGAGGTTAAGTTCTTGTGATTCATCATAGTCTGGCTTGAATTCCATTCCGGCATACCTATATTTCGAACCTGCAGCTTTATTATATGGCATCAAATCCACCCTTAACAATGCGGATAATCCGTGTAATGTTTGAACAATGCTGGATAGGTTTTGATTCGTATCAGTAATGCCTGGTACCAGCGGAACCCTGACTACGAACGGTTTGCCCATATCATTAAGAATATTCAGGTTCCTCAAAATTAGGGCATTATCACACCCAGTGTAATGTTGATGTACCCTGCTATCGATTAATTTAAGGTCGAAGAAGACTAAATCCGATCGATGGACAAGTTGACGAAAATCCTGTTCCTGCCCATACCCTGAGGTATCCAACAAAACATGCACATCGTCAAGCAAATCGATAACTTCAGCAACAAAGTCTGCTTGCAAAAGCGGTTCACCACCTGAGAAAGTGAAACCGCCTTCATTGGCTCGCAAAATATCGATCTGCTGTTTCAAGAGTTCAGCCAGTTCTTCCGCCGTGTACTCTTTTCCGGCTATCCGTTCATCAGCCAGACCCCGAATGACTTGAGGCTGTCGCGATTGCCCTTCCGGGTTATGGCACCACATGCAGGACATGGGACAACCTTTCAGAAATACCGTCGTACGAATACCGGGCCCGTCGTGAATAGTGAATTCTTTGATGTCAAAAACAATTCCAGAAGTCATGATCCATCAATAAAATTTTCCAAGCCTGGTCTTAATAAATTAGATTTATATTCAATCCTTTTTAGTTAGGAGTGCTTTGGCACGCGTAGCAGCTGAAGCGGCATCCGGGGCATACCCATCTGCTCCAATGTCAGCTGCATATTTATCTGTTACCGGCGCGCCACCGATCATCACCTTTACCTGATCGCGAAGCCCTGCCTGCTTAACCGAATAGATGACATTTTCCATTCGTGGCATGGTTGTTGTTATGAGTGCGGAACAAGCAATGATATCCGGTCGGTGTTCTTTTACCGCAGCTACATATTTTTCCGGGGATACGTCAGTACCAAGGTCGACTACTTCAAAGCCGGCACCTTCAAGCATCATTCCGACCAGGTTCTTACCAATATCGTGCAGGTCACCCTGCACCGTACCGATAACAATCTTTCCGACCGCCTCAACATTGGCAGCGATCAGATGCGGACGTAACAATGCCAGGCCACTTTTCATCGCACGAGATGAGATCAGCATCTCTGGAACATAGAATTCACCACATTCGAACCTGCGACCGACTTCCTCCATCGCCGATATTAGACCTTCTTTGAGAATTTGTTCGGGTGGCATTTTCTCTACAAGTGCTTTTTTCACAAGCTCCTGCGTGTTACTCATATCCCCATCGATCACACTCTGGCGCAGATCATCTAGTATTCTCATTCAACATCTCCTCTTAGTTATTACAAAACCCTGGCTGGCTTTGGATCAGCTCAATAAAAGCCAACATGTTATCCAGTGAGACATCACCTTCCACATCGTGGGCAGGGGCAAAGATGTAGCCACCCTCGCGTCCCATCTCCAGTAGTCGATGAGTTTCCGCACGAACTTCATCCTTGGTTCCATACGGTAAAGTTTTTTGAGTCGACAATCCTCCGTGAAAGATCAACCGGCCTCGATACTTCCGGAGTAGGACGGGTACATTCATCACCTCTGGCTGGAACGGATTGAAGCAGTTAGCCCCGATTGTTATGAGGTCATCGAACAATTCATCAACATCTCCACAGGAATGGATAAAAACAAATCTACCACTATCACGCACGATGTGGTACATGCGCTCTAAGACTGGATAGATGTATTTTCGCCATAACTTCGGCCCCATCTGCAAGCCGTGCTGTTGACCCCAATCATCCCCAAAATACACTGCATCGATGTCATATTTAAGGGCTTCAATCACCTGAGTGATGTTGTAGTCTGCAATTGTATTTAATAGCTCATGAACAAACTTGGGATGATCGTAGAAGTCCACCAACAGGTTCTGCATACCGCGCAGGGTCCATGCGCGCTCATACAACGAGAAACCAATCTGGAAGACCCGGAATCGGTCACCATATTTTGCGATCCGCTCGGGAATATTAGCGAAAAAACGCTGGTCGAGTGGATCAGGAAAAGTGTAATGCTTCAGGGTTGGTTGAGAGAGTATACATCCTTCGACACTGCCGATATCTTTGTCGATGGTGCGGTCCCAAACCACGCCGAAAACATCCTGCAGGCGATTGTTCCCCAGATCAGTAAAGAAGCCGATGTCACTACCCAGCTGTAGAAGGTGATTTTGTAATGCAACCTCCAACTCAACCGGGGTGAAGTGCGGTTGCAGTTTCGCCCAGGCTTCTTTGGTGAAACCACACGACCAGGGTACATAGGGTGGCTTCTGCCCATCCAGCACCGCATGGATAATGTCTCGTTTTGTCATCATATGGAATGATATGGTGTTTGTTGAATGGTATCAATCATCGCCCAGAAATTCTCCAAAGGCGTATCCAGCTGTAGATTATGGGTTGGCCCGATGAGTAAACCGCCGTCCCGTCCGATCGTTTCCAGGCGGGTCAACACCTCCTGCTTTACATCATGCGGTGAACCAAAAGGCAAAGTCTGTTGAATGTCCATCGAACCCCAGAAACAAAGCCGATCACCATAACTATCCTTTAACTTCACCGGATCCATCGCCATCGGCTGAATTGGATTCAACACGTCAACACCTATCTCGATTAATTCGGGAATGATTGGGTATACAACACCATCGGTATGATAAGCAATCTTGATGTGTGGATTGATGGCACGCAGCGAGGCGATCAATTCAGCCATAGGCGGTTTGAGATATGCGCGCCACATTTTTGGAGACATCAACATGGAATTTTGGCTTCCCACATCATCACCCAGCCAAATCATATCAACACCCAATCTGACCAGGTGCTGGGTGACGATCATGTGATAATGAAAGGGGAGATCGAGTACCAGTTTAGCCTTGTCTGGGTGGGCAGCCATGTCTACCAATAATTGTTCATAACCACGTAGAGCCCAAGCAGTTTCAAAAATCGTTGTTGGGGTAACCCCAACGATCCAATACTCGCTTTTATATTCGCTGATCACTCGTTCAGCTTCAGCGTATAGGTCAGGGCGATCTGGGTCGGGTGTTGAATACCTCTCCAATTCCCGATCATCAGCCAGTGGATGTCCAACTGGTTCGGTATATTTTCCTTTCCCAAAACGAGTCTGATATTCGATTGTTCTCCAGGTAACTCCCCACTCGTCCTGATAACTATCCACATCTTGATAAACGTTCTGGTAGTAGCCATTCACCCATCCAACTGAGGTTAACAACATGTCTTCGTCCAAGAGGCGTTCAAGTTCGTACGTGTTGCCGCCCCCATGAGGATTATGAATCCCTTGCCCCTTGAGCTGTAGATCAGCCCCGAGACGAACGGCAAATTCTGGTGTGAAGCTGATCTGCATCGGGCAACGATCGGGTTCTTGATGATTGAGTGCAGTCAAGACGCGGTCTCGGTGCTTCATAAAGTCTCTTCCTTAAATGATCGATAATCTTCATTTTCAAGGTGTGAAGAGTGACTTCTACCATATTGCAGGGCGGTATCAAATGCTGCGACGATATTCTCCGGTGGAACGAATGCCTGGATGTTATGTACCGCCGCAAATACAAAGCCTCCACCAGGTGCAAGGTCATCGATACGGCGTTTCACCTCGTCGACAACTTCATCCGGTTTACCAAACGGCAATACTTGTTGGGTATCAACACCTCCACCCCAAAACACAATATCCCGTCCGAATTGTGCTTTCAGTTCCTTGGTATTCATACCTTTCGCTGATACCTGGACTGGATTTACAATATCAAACCCGCTATCGATCAAGTCAGGGATTAAACCGCGGGTTGCCCCACAGCTGTGATAGAACAACTTAGCATCCGTCTTTTTCTTTATCGCTTCAACCAGCCGTTTATGCCTAGGTTTGATCCGCTTTCGATAAACCTCAGGATTGATGATCCAACCATTTTGACCAGCCAGGTCATCCCAAAAGGTGAAAACCTGGATATACGGTCCAACAAACTCGAGGTACCTGTTGCACGATTCAATGTAGATATCAGTAATGGTCTCCATCAAACGATCTGCAAAAGCAGGTTCTGTGAGCAAGGCCATTAAAAAGTTCTCCAACCCCATGACCCGGGCTGGTTGCTCAAAGATACCTCCGCCGATCACTGCGCTGCCCACGAGAGCGTATTCAGTGGTTTCATAAAGGGTTTTTGCCTGCAGACCTAATTGCATGTTGATATCAGTTGAATCTGGATGAGGCCAGTGGTAATTGTCCAGGGCAGCCATCGTTGCTTCTTTGATCGGGAAGTCGACCCAATCAAAATATAATCCGTCCTTTTTAGGCATATGTAATTTCGAGCCCCAGCGATCGACGAAAGCATAATATTCACCTTCTTCGAAAACATCTACCCCAACTGTTGTCGCGGCTGGTAATTGCACCAAGCGGAAATCTACCCCGAATCGGTCCATTAATCCCTCATCAATATAGGGCAACTGCTGCACGTAATCCAACATCTTGATCTGTTCAACTGGCATACCAAGATACTGTTTGAGTTCGATGTATGTTTTCCTGACGATCGAACTAACGATCGTCGCGCCTAAATCAATCGGGACGCGATCAGGTTCTTTATGATTGAGGGATTGCATAACCCTTGCTCGGGACATCATCTAGCTCACCTCCACCTAGCTAAAGCATTTTCGCACGATAACCTTGTGGGTTATGAAAGAGACGATGATAACATCATAGACGTACTGAGTCCAGAAGGCTGTACGTCCAAAGGTAAAAATTTCCGCGTAGACCAAAGCGATGTTAGTGGTATATGCTGAATCATTCGTTTTTTGCGTTATCCGTTGTTATGTTATACAATTGTGTCAAAAAGAGGCAACATAAACAGCTTTTTTAGAATATTGTCCTTGTTCATCCTATTAATCTCATCGCCGGGATGTCAGCCACGGGTCGATTCATTATACCCTGCAGGCACTACATCTGACGCTCTTGTGACCATCCTACAGCAACGCGAATATGTTGTGCATCAACAATTGGCGCTCATCAATGAGGGATCGGGGCGTCCAGAGAAACAGAATATTTGGATAGCATTGATTCGAAATTTTCCTCCTTACCAGGAGGTGGCATCCATCGAGATTTCTCCCAAAGATTATGAGTTGGTGGTTGATGAATATGGCAACCAATATGCTGAGTTCGACTTTTCCAGACAACCCGCCGGCACAACCCAGATGGTAAAGATCGATTATCGCGTACGCATAAATGAATTGGCATACGATTTGTCACTATGCGAGGGGGAACTGCTGGATACCTTTCTCCAACCCGAACTGCACATCGAATCGGTTAATCCACAAATTACTGAGCTTGCGAGCGTACTCTCGCAAGGTAAAGGCACTGTTTGCCAGCAAATGCAGGGAT
>Ga0154898_1145_pt2 | contig 8922 bp, 7 predicted proteins | sample Rifle2008BG19ft_FD_105870 | JGI IMG/M metagenome (GOLD analysis project Ga0154898, IMG submission 105870) | Chloroflexi bacterium RBG_19FT_COMBO_47_9
ATTTAATTCCTCGGGTCTTGCCCTTAGTATCGAAGAAAAACCTGCTAAACCCCGTTCCCATTATGCTGTCCCAGGTATGTATTTTTATGATTCACATGTCTCCGAACATGCCACCATCCTTAAACCTTCTGCCCGTGGCGAGATTGAAATAACTGATCTTAATATGATCTACCTGCAACAAAATCAAATGCGGGTGGAAATCTTGGGGCGTGGTGTTGCCTGGTTGGATGCAGGTACGCATGAAGCCCTACTTCAAGCCAGTAATTTTGTTCAGACGGTTCAAGACCGCCAGGGAATGATGATTTCCTGTCCGGAGGAAATTGCCTTCCGACTAGGTTTTATTGATGCTTCCCGGCTCCGTCTAAACGCACAGATAATGGGTGGTAACCAATATGGTCAATACTTGTTGCATCTCCTCGAAGATGACCTCCTTTTTAATCGGCAATAAGGTGGATCACCCTTGGCAACTTGGAATAAAAATCGCCCTATCCAAATCCTCCTGTTAGGTAATACCGGTCAGCTGGGCTGGGAATTGGAACGCACCCTGGCACCTTTGGGTGAGCTTCTCGCCATTGATTATCCAGCAGTCGACCTGGCAAATGTCGAAAGTATTCGTCAGGTTTTCCACCATCACCATCCAAAACTGATTATTAACGCAGCCGCTTATACTGCTGTGGACCGCGCTGAAATCGAGCCTGACCTGGCGAATGCAATTAATAGCATTGCACCAGCGACAATTTCAGAGGAAGCTCAGGTGACAGGTGCAGCATTTATCCATTTCTCAACCGATTATGTCTTTGATGGATTAAAATCCGCTCCCTACCTTGAAACCGACGCACCCAATCCCCTAAATGTATATGGTCGCACAAAACTTACCGGTGAACAGAAGATTCAACAAATTGGTGGGGCTTACCTGATTCTTCGCACCAGTTGGGTGTATAGTCTCCGGAGTGATAGTTTCGTTAATAAAGTCCTGATCTGGGCACGCTCCCAACCCAATCTCAAGCTGGTCACAGATCAGATCAGTGGACCCACCTGGGCACGAATGCTGGCTGAAATCACCAGTCACCTTGTTCTTTTGGGTGGGGAGGATATTGTAGATTGGCTGTTTGAGCATCATGGTTTATACCACCTGGCAGGTTCCGGTTATTGCAGCCGGTTTGAGTGGGGGCAGGAAGTATTACGTCTCGATCCTCACAAGGACGAACAAGTCGTTCAAGAGCTAAAACCTGCCTTGACCACAGAATTTCCTACCCCGGCTTGTCGTCCACTTTTTTCAGCATTAAATTGTGACCACTTCACCCACACATTTCATTTGCATTTACCAGATTGGAAAATCGCTCTTAAGCTTGCCATGGAGTCGGTATGACATTGCGCGTGTTGTCAATTTTCGGCACCCGTCCTGAAGCAGTAAAAATGGCTCCTGTCGTCCAGTCATTGGCACAAACACCTGGGATTGATTCGCTGGTTTGTGTCACCGCTCAGCACCGCCAGATGCTGGATCAGGTACTGAAGCTATTCAACATCGTCCCTGATGTCGACCTGGATCTGATGCAATCCGACCAGAGCCTGTCGAATCTGACTGCCGATATTTTTACTCACCTTGATCCTGTCCTTACAGACCTGCATCCCGATTGGATCCTGGTTCAGGGGGATACCACCACCGTCATGGCTTCCTCATTGGCCGCTTATTACCATCATATCCGTGTGGGTCATGTGGAAGCTGGCTTGCGTACCAATGATAAATGGCAACCTTTCCCTGAGGAGATAAACCGCCGTCTCGCCAGTGTTGTTACGGATTTACACTTTGCCCCCACAGATTGGGCACGCCAGAATTTACTCCGTGAAAATATCCCCCCACAACAGGTCATCATCACCGGTAACCCGGTCATCGATGCTTTGTATGCTGTAGTGAAGATGCCCCCAACTCCGGATATGCTAGAGCTTTTTAAACGCCTAGATATTCAACATAAGTTATCCGATACTTCTCCGGCTACCGTCCACGCCTCACCACGCCTGATCCTGGTAACCGCACATCGCCGCGAAAACTTTGGAAAACCTCTTGAAAATATTTGCATGGCGCTCAAAGGATTGGCGAAATCTTTTGGAGACGAGATTCGCATCGTCTATCCGGTGCATCTGAATCCGAATGTCCAGGTACCGGTTTACCACTTTCTAAGGGACATCCCGAATATTATCTTGCTTGACCCCTTGGATTATCTCCCTATGGTTCATTTGATGAAACACGCCAGCCTCGTCCTGACAGATTCAGGTGGTTTACAGGAGGAAGCCCCAGCTTTGGGTATCCCAGTCCTGGTCATGCGTGCAGTCACCGAACGCCCTGAGGGAGTTAATGCAGGCACCGTCCGCCTGGTCGGGACTGACTCGGAACAAATCTACAACCAATCGCGAAATTTATTGGATAATCCCCAGGCCTATGCTGCTATGGCACAGGCAATCAATCCATATGGGGATGGTAAAGCGGCAATGCGCATTACCACTGCTATCCTGAATTCTACCTTCTGACATAATCTATGCATCATCAAATACAGATTGCTCATCTCATTACTGGTGAGAAAATTTCTTTTGCTTTCTTATCAGCAAACCGGTATTAATCATGCTGGATCTTTCTATCTGCATTGTCACCCTGAATGCCTGCGATTACCTGCGTAATTGCTTGCGGTCAATTTATGAACAATCTGCGTACCTTGTATCAGCAGATTCAGTTTCAGCAATTCCTTCACCATCTTCTGATTTACCTTTAAGGAGTACGGATACGCTGAGTTTTGAGTTGACTATTGTGGATAATGGTTCTACCGACGGTACCGTCGAAATGCTCCAGCAGGAATTTTCGGCAATCCAACTTATCCTGAATGACAAAAATGATGGATTTGCTAAACCCATCAATCAGGCATTACGCGTGAGCTCAGGCAATTATTTACTCGTTCTCAATCCCGATACGATCATCCTGCCAGGTGCATTGAATGTTCTGGTATCATACTTGAAGTCGCACGCAGATGTCGGGATCTGTGGGCCCAAGGTCTTGAACCGGGATGGCAGTTTACAAAAAGCTTGCCGGCGTGGTGTATCCCGCCCATGGGCTGCTTTCAGTTATTTTTCTGGCCTTTCGTCCCTCTTCCCGAAAAGTAAACGCTTTGGGGGGTACTTGTTAAATTATATAGATGAAAATGCCACCCATGAAGTAGATGGAGTGTCCGGCTCCTGCATGCTGATTCGCCGTAAGGTGATTGAGCAGGTCGGATATTTTGACGAAATTTTTTTTGCCTACCAGGAGGATGCTGATTATAGCTTTCAGGTGAAAAAAGCTGGGTGGAAAATCGTTTACTTTCCCCAAGCTCAAATCATCCATTATGGCGGGCATGGAGGATCCCGTGTCCAGCCCTATCGGTCCATTTATGAATGGCATCGTTCTTATTACCTGTATTACCGGAAAAACCTGGCAAAGGATTATTTTTTCTTATTCAATTGGTTATACTATTTATTGATGGGATTAAAATTAGTAGTTTCTTTGATTGCGAACACATTACGCTCTGAAAAATTCGCAGGACCTCGACGGGCATAAACTGCCCCTCTGAGATATTCCCATGGATAAAAACCTGGCTAAGAATCAAATTCTCTTGATTATCATAGCAACTGTTCTGCTGTTATTGGCTGCCTTCTCATTTTATTTGTTACAGGATCCAACTGCGCCTCTGCCTTTTGTCCCTCCTCCACCCACTGGCACTTTTACACCACTACCTGCAACCCCAACGGACACTCCAACACCATCTGCAACCCCCATACCAACACGCCGGACTTCCTATACACCCTTTGCTTCACCGGATAGAACAGATATCGGTACTCTTCCGGAAGGAACAATCACCCCGGTAACCCTAATCCCCGAGTCCAGTGGAACCACAACAGTCTCACCTATATCCAGCAGTACAATCACACCAGGTTTTCCAACCAATACTTCCACCCTCCGACCCCTTGGCACGACCTCGGTTTCTCCAACTGCTTCCCAGACCCTCATCGCCGGCCAGTATGAGGTCACTGGCCTGATTGTTCAGAATGGCACTCCAATCGCAAACGTGGTGGTCGAGTTCACCGATGATGATCCTCCCCGAAAGCGCACCACCAATTCAGATGGACACTACTCGTTCATTACCCTCGCACCAGGCACTACCTTCAACCTGGCATTCAACCAGGCAGACAATCCTCATCTTACCCCAGTTCCTGAAATAGCTTCGTTTGCTTGGATTGAAGGAACTCTGCCCACCGGTGATACTAGCATCGAGCTACCCGACTTGGAAGTGAGCATAAATATAGATGGGATGATCTTTAGATTGGTAACCCCGGTAGATGGAGCTTCATTTTCTGCAGCAGTCATTAGCCCGTCCAATCCAATCCAATTCACATGGACACTATATAATCAGGGAAATGCCTATTTTATTGAACTTGGTCCAGATGGCAGTGATCAACCAGTCTGGATTTCTGTAGACACCACCTCTACCAGCTTGATGTGGAACGGGATTTTAAATGATGGAAGTCACATATCCGAGGGGGCGTATTGGTGGCATGTTGGTGTCAACAAGACCCTGGGGAATTACGAACTAATCGCTTTCACCCACGAATGGGATCTCATTTTTAATCCATAGTAATTCCTGGCGTAAACAACTTATCCAAAGAGCGAGTGGCGTGTAAATTCCCTCGCTCTTTTGCTTTTATTTGATTGTTCAAATAATTCATCTAAAGCGACTTAATGGAAATCACCACATAACAGGTAAGCTTTGTTATGAATTATAATTCCTCCACCATATCGATTTTTCTTCAGGAAGCTTTATGTCCAAAAACAACTGGCTGGTTTGTATCATCGCAATAATCATTTTATTATGTGTGTGCACCCTTTGTCTTTTGTTAAGTTTGATCGGTGCTCTAGGCTTTTTCTATAACTCACCCTCTCTAACCTGGAGGATGCCTTTTATCTCTGAAGAGATTGGATCTCCAACTTCATCCCCGCAGGTCATCCGTCCGACTCCAAAATCTTCCTTCATGCCAGCAGTACCTCAAATAGAATCACCTGTTCCCAATATCGAACTCACCCCTTTTCCGGTCCTGGTCCCAACCGACACTCTGCAAATTCTTGAAAACACCATTATTCCAATGAACGATCCCATTGAGCTCGCTCAAAGGTTACTTCACCTGGAAAATATTCCACCCACCGTAGCCCCACCGGATTCTCCTTATGATATTGGCACCAAGAAGGCTTTCTGGGCTGGAAATAACGATGATGAGAATTTTCTCGTGCAAGCCACACTACGTTACATTACCGATCATGCCTATTTCTGGATCGAAGATGGGATCCGATATAACCCGCGCAACCTGAGCTCACTAGCCGAAACATTTGAAAACAAGATCTACCCCACCAATCGCTACTATTTTGGTAGCGAATGGACCCCTGGTGTAGATGGCGATCCACATATCTACATCGTCTATGCCCGTGGCATCGGAGAGGAAATTGCAGGTTATTTTTCATCTGCAGACGAGTACCCACCACCGGTAAATCTATACTCCAATTCCCATGAATTATTCCTGTTCAATGCTGATAATTCACCCCTCAATGATGATTATACATATGGCGTGTTGGCACATGAGTTACAACACATGATTAACTGGTATCAGGATCGAAATGAATCCAGTTGGTTGGGCGAAGGCTTTTCAGAATTGGCCGCTCTTTTGAATAATTATTATAGTGGCGGCTTCGATGCTCTCTATACCAGAAATCCTGATATACAGTTGAACAACTGGCCTGATGATTCACAAGAAGACACCTCCGCACATTACGGTGCCAGCTTTCTTTTTGTCACATACTTCATGGATCGCTTTGGAGATTTGGCCACCCGGGCATTAGTCGCCAACCAGGATAACGATTTACTAAGTGTGGACACCACTTTGCAACAGCTGAATTTGGTCGATCCCCTTACTGGAAAACCGATAAAAGCCGACGATTTCTTTCTGGATTGGGCGATTACTAACTACTTGATGGATAAAAAGGTTGGGGATGGACGTTATTCATATAGCAGCTATCAATGGACTCCACCCGTGGAGCCGACCCAATCCTTCGATACCTGCCCGGTAGCTACCGTTACCAACAATATTCACCAATATGGTGTGGAGTATATTCGCTTCGTCTGCCCGGGTAACTACACCCTCCACTTTGAAGGGTCTATCCATACGCCTCTCCTTCCCCAGGACCCTCACTCCGGGCAATATGCAATTTGGTCGAATAAGAACGACGAATCTAATATGACCCTCACCCGTTCATTCGACCTCACGAGTTATTCGGGTCCACTCTCCTTCAATTATTGGATTTGGTATGATACTGAACAAGGTTGGGATTATGGGTATGTGGAAGCCTCCACCGATGGAGAAAATTGGGAAATTCTCACCACACCTTCCGGTACAGGTACAGATCCACAAGGTAGTAATTATGGATGGGGTTATACGGGGTATAGTGGAGGAAAATTCACCCCGGTTTGGATTTTTGAATCAGTGGATATCTCCAAGTTTGCCGGGCAGAATTTACTAATACGCTTTGATTACATCACCGACTCCAATGTGACCGGTGAGGGCTTTCTATTGGATGACCTCTCCATTCCAGAGATTGGCTATTCCGAGGATTTCGAAACCGCCGATACGAGTTGGATAGTAAACGGTTGGGCACGTATCCAGAATGTCTTACCACAAACCTATCAGCTCGCACTCATTTCTGAAGGTGATGTTACAGATGTCCAATACATCACGTTGAACCCTGACATCACGGCTGATATTCCCTTCACAATTGGTGATGGTAATGATAGCGTCGTCTTAGTGGTTTCAGCAACCACTCGTTTCACACGGCAATTAGCCCCCTACCACTTCAATGTCAGCCAGCCATGATTCGAGTAATAACAATAGGGCTGTCTACGATGAAGGACAGCCCCACAAGTTTCTTGAGAGTGAATGATATTCACCCTTTTATTCACTCTTTTTGTATGGTTCCCTTAGTGTCGCTAATTCCCGTTCCAGCTCCGCTCGCCGGGCTTCTGCAACCGTTTTTATTTCATCCTTTAATTGGATAGAACGTTCCTGGATTTGAAACCTTAAATTCTCACCAGAAACTGGAGCAAAAAGAACTGCAATGGTTGCGCTGACTAATCCACCCATAATAACGCCGGTAAAGAAACTGAGTGCTTGTCTCATACTAATCTCCTTTCTATATTCTTCTGGGTACCTACTGATATTATAATATAGTCAGTTCGAATTGCTAATAATAGATGATTTGTGGATTAAATTATTTCTGCCATTTCACTGTATAATGAAACAGTTACCAATGAAATTATGGAATTATTTTTAATAGTTTTTTAGATATCCATTCTAACCAAAATTTCAAACATTGAAAGGAGGTCAAATTTGAAAATTGCAGTGTGTGTCAAACAAGTACCTGATTCTGCTGCCAAGCTTGTGGCTGTTGATGGAAAGGCAAATTGGGGTGATTCACCCTTGGTCATCAATCCATGGGATGAATATGCTGTTGAAGCTGCCCTCCAGCAAGCAGAAGCACATAATGGCAGCGTCATTGCTGTAAGTATGGGTGGAGAGAGCTCCACCGAAGCCCTTAAACATGCACTGGCAATGGGTTGTTCAGAAGCCATCCTCATCTCAGACCCTGCCTTGTCTCAGGTAGATAGCCAGGTAACATCCCGTGTCCTTGCCGCGGCAATAAAAAAAATAGACGAAGTCGATCTGGCTTTTCTTGGCCGGCAGGCCATCGACACCGACACCGGTCTTACGGCAGCACAAACCGCGCGCATCCTCGGTTGGCCTGCCCTCACCCTTGTATCTGTCATTTCAGGGGTAGATCCCGCAGCACGCACCATCCAGGTCCAGCGTAGTGCTGAAGAAGGCCGGATGACCGTGAGCGCTAAACTACCGGCTGTGCTAACGATTGTCAAGGATTTTGGTGAACCACGGTACCCTTCCTTCATGGGAATCCGAAAAGCTTCCCGCACCGCTATCCCCGTATGGAGCCTTGCCGATTTAGGTCTCAGTAATCTTCAATCGCACGTTACATGGCTGGAGGTATCGAACCCACCTCAACGCCAGATTTCCACTGAAATGATCTCAGGTGGAAGCCCTCAAGAAATTGCCGATTCATTGGCAGATAAAATCCTGGCGGAGAAGATCCTATGAGTAAGTTATGGGTATTCATTGACCAATTCAAGGGTCAGGCGCTTCCCACCTCCTGGGAAGGTATTGGTGCAGCAAAAATGCTGTCAGAACAGCTCGGAGCAGGTATTACCGCCGTTATATTTGGGAAAAATATTGAAGCGATTGCTGCAGATGCTTTCAAATATGGTGCTGATCAAGTATTCCTTGCTGATGATGCTACATTGGAGGATTATCGCTCTGAACCCTATACTGCTTTACTGGCCAAACTGGCACGTGATTCCTCCCCTGATGTGATCTTATTTCCAACCACCACCCGTGGACGCGAGTTGGCTGCCATGGCAGCTATCGACTTGAACACCGGAGTCCTGGCAGATGTGGTAGGACTGGAGGTTCAGGATGGCTCTCTCCTAGCCACCCGCCCCATCTATGCTGGTAAGTTGCTTTCCAAAGTCACTTGTCTCACCCGCCCTCAGCTCATCACCTTCCGCGGGCGTATTTTTGCTAAACCAGCTCTTGATGCTTCTCATACAGGAACCTTGACTAAAGTTAGCCCGGTAATGACTGAAGCGGATATCTTGACGAAGGTGGAGTCCTATGCTGCAGTAGAAGCCGGTGTCAGCCTGACAGATGCATCCGTGATAGTCTCAGGGGGTCGTGGAATTTCAAACAATCCCAGCCTGACCCCTCCTGGCGGTTTGGATGAGAAACAAG
>Ga0154898_1154_pt4 | contig 8774 bp, 6 predicted proteins | sample Rifle2008BG19ft_FD_105870 | JGI IMG/M metagenome (GOLD analysis project Ga0154898, IMG submission 105870) | Chloroflexi bacterium RBG_19FT_COMBO_47_9
CATGATCAGAACTTTAGCTTTAAAAGAGATGGCCTTGGCAATTTCCACCAGCTGCTGCTCAGCTACGGAGAGGCTGCTGACGAGAGCTGTTGGCGAAATCATATTTTCTACACCGAGCTCTTTCAACACTTCCACAGCATCTTTGTTCATCTTTCTGATATCGAGTGTCCCCATCCTTGATGATTCCCGGGCGAGGAAAATGTTATGTGCCACAGTCCTTTCAGGAAGCAGGTTGAACTCCTGGTAGATGATGCTGACCCCTTTCACCTGGGCTTGCCTGGGGTGAGAAAAGGATACTTTTTCGCCACTCAGGTACATAGTCCCAGAGTCTGGAGTATACGCACCAGACATGATCTTCATCAAGGTTGACTTGCCAGCACCATTTTCACCCACAACGGCGTGCGTTTCACCCGGGAAGAATTGGAGGGAGACATCGTCGAGTGCCACCACACCGGGGAAACGCTTGGATATATGCTGCACTTCCATGGTGGGCTGAATTTCTTCAGCAGGTTTTGTATTTGTGTAATCTACTTCATTAGTCATATTTAGAACCTCATCACAATCATGACCGTTGATTATGCAAAAAGGGTTTTTAAGAACTGCAAGCCCTGCGTTGCGATCGCATCCTGGCTGGGGGCAATCTCACGCCAGATATTTACTGCCCGGGCGATCTCTTTAACCTGGGACGTGAAAGATTCAATCACTATCGAACCCGGATAATGGGTGCTTTTTAATGCTGAAGCAATTTCCTGCCAGTGAACCTGGCCGGTTCCAGGGACTCCCCTGTCATTTTCACAGGCATGAAAGTGGAAAATCTTATTGCCTGCCAGGCGAATTGCTTCCGGACTACTTTTTTCCTCTAGATGCATGTGAAATGTGTCCAGATGGAAACCAATGTTTTCCCGCCCGACATCCTTGATAAAAGATAATCCTTGTGCAACGGTGTTGATCATATCTGTTTCGAAGCGATTCAATGGCTCAAGGGCTAATTTTATCCCCTTTTCGGCAGCAAAATCAGCCAAATCCCGGATCTCAGTAACTGCTAATATCCATTCTTTCTCCCTGCATTCTCTATCCTCAAGATGTTCCTTTCCAACCGCTGAGTACATGGGTCCACAGATCACTGGGGATCCAACATTTTTGGCTGCATCGATCAGCCAAAAGATATATTTACGGGCGTTCTCGCGGACTTGTGGGTCAAAACTGCAAATATTTCGATCTGGACCAAAAACACCACAGATAATGGGTGATAAATCGTTCTCAAGCATCTCTCTTTTTACTGTCGGAATATCGAGCAGGTCTGGATTCTCACAGGCAATTTCAAGGATGTCAAATCCGATGGATTTAACTTTTGGTGCCAATTCTCTCACCGCATCAGTCGTGCATGGTGATACCCAGACAAATGTATTGACTCCAAATTTCATTAAATGCTCCTCATAACCCGTTCGTATCACCTCGATTTGTTGAAAGGGTAAATAAATAATCCATGGCAAGATTGATTGCCCCAACAACTCCTGCATCTCCTCCGATCTCTGAAAAAACAATTAGAAGATCGCGTGTTGCCAATGGTAGAGAACGATTAAGAACCGTCTGGCGGATTGAAGAGAGCAGCAGGTTGCCGAGGTTGCTTACGCCTCCACCAATCACAATTATCCCTGGGTTGTAAAAATTAACCAAACCAGCCAATACATCACCGATGTATTGCCCGCTCTCCCGGATTATTTCAATTGCCAGCGGGTCACCTTCTTTGGAAGCATTTCCTACATCCTCTGCATGAAGAACATTACCGTTCTTTTCATAGCTGTTCATCAGGATTGAGCTTTTACCAGCTCGTGCGGCAATTAATGATCTCTCGGCAATTGCAGGTCCAGCCGCGATTGCTTCCAAGCAGCCCTTATTACCGCAATGGCACAGTGGCCCCGATTTATCTACGCTGATATGACCGATATCGCCTGCGCAACCATTCGCCCCGCGGTAGATTTTGCCAGCACACACAATTCCAGCTCCAATGCCAGTCCCGATTTTTACATAAATAAGGTTATCAATCCCTTTGCCAGATCCCTGATACATTTCTCCCAGAGCCATCATATTTACATCATTGTCAACGAAAATATTCGCTGATGGGAACCATTGTTGTATGGTTTCAATGATTGGATATCGATCCCATCCGGGCATGATCGGAGGTGATACCAAAGTTCCCATCATAAAATCTACTGGACCAGGAACTCCAATTCCAATGCCGTTAAGTGTGGCAGAACTCAGGCTATTCTCTTCGAGCATTTTTTCAAGCAGGGAACCTACCCGTCCTAATACCCTGATGGGCCCATCTTTGACCGATGCAGGTTCAGAAAATCGAACGAGGAGTTTACCTGAAAAATCAGCAATACCCAGATCAATACTGGTAGCCCCAATGTCTACGCCTGCGACGAGACCAAAATCTCCATTCAGGCTATATTTCTTGGAGCGCCTGCCACCGGAATACTCGGTGTCATGATTGATTATGACGATATTTTTTTCGAGCAGAGAGTCGATATAACCTGTAGTCTTGGTTCGGGAATAATCAGTAAATGTGATCAAATCCGAAATCGAAATTTCACCATACTTCCGGATCAGATCAACCAGGATTTTTTCAGAGGTGGAAATAAAATAACGGTTAGGATCGGTTTCCAAGTGATACTGCCTTGGAGATTTCTCCAATGAAGCCACCGGAATTACCTTTTTATGCAATACTTCTCGTTCGATTCCCATTTAGAGTCTGGTTCGAATTTCGATGCCGAAGATTCTCGTTATTGACCAATACACACCTGTCCATATCAATACATATACCAAGGATCATCTGACCAGCGCTGCTGATCAAAGCATAATTTCAGCCTAATTTAAAGTACCAGGTAAAATCCGGGAAAAGAACTGTTAATTACAGGATTACATATCATTATAGCTGTTTGTGTCCACATGTCAATATGTTTTGCGCAAATTGGAACTACTTATAACATATTCGGTGATTAGTTGTGCTTTTCTAATGTTTGTATGTTTTCCATACCAATATGATTGGATAGATTCTGCCGAACCACTTAAATGGTGACGCATTCAAGATCAAATACCTTCGAAACCATTTGCAACTCGTTCAGGTTATGCCCGGTCGTAACAATGTAATGATGTGAAACGAGGTCGTCCACAAGTTTTTTGCCGTTTGAGACACGGATCACCGCGCCATTCAGGCAATGTGAATTCTCGAACCCAGCATATTTCGGTAGATCGCCCTCCACAATGGACCAGCGGTCAAATGGTGGCATGAGTTTAACCAACGTGATATCACCCTCCGGGAGGCGGGCATCAATTGCTGTTGCGTTATCATCGACGATCGCCAGCACTTTTTCTCTCAGTGTCCATTCGGTTGAAAAAGATTGAGGGACCACACCCAAATATCCACAGTGAGCAGCGAGGATATAGTTTTCAGGTGCACCTTCGACCTGTGGAAAATTAGGGATATGCTCGTGTTTCAATGCCGCATTTCCCATCGAGAATGGATACATGTTGGTCATCATAAAGGGCACCCCGATCGTTTTTCCGATCAAGACCTTAGTGAGCATAGAAACCAGGTCGGCTTCACATCCCCAGACCATGCGCTGATCTTCATACAAAAAATTCCAGGCCAGGCAGGGGGTGGTATCCGAGAACATCGATTCATTCAGGCAGTTGATGCCCACAGCAATGATACCCGGGTCTTGATCCAGGTCTCGTTTCACCGCCATGTAGGTTTTTACCGCACTCAAGACTGCCCGTTGGGTGATTTTACCAATCGGGGTCTTGGCTTTGCGTTGCTCCCATACTTTCAACGCGGCTTCATCGGAGATAGCATTGGCATCCTTTGCTAATTGTTTGAAGCTCTTGACAACAACTTTAACACCATATTTTACTTCAATGGCTTGGATACATTCAGGCTCCCACCAATAAAAGCGCTTGAAGATATCATCCTGGTTTCCACCACCACTTGCCGGTTTATCCCAATACGCAAGCAATTTTGATTGCTTTAACTGGCGTTTTAGAGCAAATGCACGACACACCTGTTTGGTCTTTTCCAGATTTGTGGGACCGATCACTTTAATACCCTTAGCCGTCAGGTAACTGTTGATTTCCCAATCCCACATGGAGACAGTACCAAATTCTGAGGTGACAACCAATAGCGGTTGGGGTAATTTACTAATTTTGTCCAGTAACCGAAAGGCTTCTCCAAGCATCTGTGGAAAAATCACGCCATCGGTTTCGGGTAGTTTTTCTCCCAATCGGACCGGCTCCAATAATTCAGCTTCCTCAGCAAGCAATTCATGCAATTTTTGCACTTGGGCTGAAAAATCGGGATCATCAGCTGATTTAAAGTAAAGTGGAACTAGTTTTGCTTTCATGGAATTCTCCTATCTCTCATTCTTGATAAATCATTATAAGGAAGTCAAATACAAGAGGAACAGGGTGCAATAAACCCTGTCCCTCCGATGGAAATTACCAATATTGTATCGGGTCCAATATCAACCTTTACTTGATCTCAGCTACGGAAACTTTTTGACCCATTGAAGCAGATTTGATCGCCGCTTCCAGAACTTGCATGACTCTCATCCCATCATAGAAGTTCGGGGCAACCTTCGTGCCTTTTTCGATCGCAGACAAGAAGTCAACCATTGCGTGGGAGAATTCATGCTCATAACCGATGATGTGTCCAGGTGGCCACCAGGCTGATATGTATGGATGGGTAGAGTTGGTCACCAGGATGGTTCTAAATCCCTGCTCATCGGCAGTGTCTGACAGGTCCAGGAATTGGAGCTCGTTCATACGCTCAAGGTTGAACACCAGGCTGCCTTTGCTACCATAAATCTCAAAGTAGTTGTAGTTCTTACGACCGCTAGCGAACCGGCTCGCTTCAAACGAACCCAGGGCACCATTTTCAAACTCCGTCAGCATGAATGCGGCATCATCCACTGTGACCTGTGCTTTGTCTTTAGCCCCAGTCCCGGCTTTGAATGTGCCAGCATCTTTGCCGGGGAGTGGTCGTTCGGTGATAAAGGTTTTCATCATGGCAGTGACGGCTTGTATTTCACCAACCAGGTAGCGACCCAGGTCAACACTGTGTGAATTCAGGTCATAATGTGGTCCTGCACCTGCAAATTTCTTTTGTAAATGCCAGGTGAGCGGGAAATTTGGGTCGGTGATCCAATCCTGAAGGTAAGTTCCACGCCAGTGGAAGATCCTGCCAATCTTTCCTTCATCGATCAATTGCTTGGCGAAAGTAACTGCAGGAACCCGGCGATAGTTGTGGTTGAGGTAATGGACGATGCCAGCTTTTTCTGCTGCCTCGAACATCTCTTTTGCCCCTGCATATGATAGGGTAATCGGTTTTTCGCAAAAGATGTGCTTCCCGTTTTGAGCAGCTGCGACCGCAATTTCCTGATGTAGCCAGGTCGGCGTGCAGATATCAACGATATCAATATCTTTGCGCTCAACGACCTTGCGCCAATCGATTTCCACGTTCTCCCAACCCCAGTTGTTGGCGAAGGTGGTGGTACACTCCCTTTCTGTGTCACACGCCACCTTCATCACCGGTTTTATCCCCAGCTGAAAAAACTTTGGTACCGCACTCCAGGCATTGCTGTGGGCTTTGCCCATAAAGCCGGTTCCGATAATTGCTACGTTTAGTTTTTTCAAGACATTCTCTCCTTTTTATGAATATGGGCTCATTTTCAATTTAACGACGCAGCAATCCGCTTCAATTCTTTGATGCTCAGTGCCACTGCTTCATCCTCGCGCTCCGCCCAATCCGTATGTGGGTGATCGATCTCTACCGCCAGGAACCCTTTGTAGTTGGCTTTATGTAGCATCTCAGCCAAAGCCTGGTTGTTGATCAAACCCATGCCAACCGGGACACCGGCGAAGAAAAACCAATCGGTAGGTTTGGCATTTTTATCCGGCATCAGATCTTTGACATGAGTTGATAATACATAGGGGGCAAGTTTTTCCATCCCTTTTATTGGATCATCGAGTAGGCGCAGGAAGTTACCGGTGTCGAAGTTCAACCCAAAGTATTCGGAGTCGACCATTTCCAGCAATTGCAGGATTTCTTCCGCAGTGAAGTCAATGTGGTTCTCGACAGCCATTTTCACTTCATAATCCTTGGCGACCTTGACTGCTTTTTTAAACAATTTTGACAGCGCTTTGATCTGCGGTCCGTGCGGTTCGTGCCGGAACATCAAGCTGCTGCCCACCACCCGCATCACATCCGCGCCAATCGCCTTTGCATGGGGAACATCTGCAACCATCTCCTCATATGCAGCCAAATTCTGGCCGCGCTCAAGGCCATCCGGGTGGCCCCAGGCATAAACCCGGTCAAATTTGTATTCGTCTAATTGGGCATTGAGGTCTTTGAACCTTGCCTGGTCAACTTTTTTGGGGAAAAACCATGATTCGATAGCAACCCCATCTACATCCAGCTCCTTGGCGCGTTTAAGAAAATCCTGCATGGTCATATTTTTGGCGGGTGGTTTCTGATCTGAATATACATCGCCAAAGAAACGGTGGTAACTATAACTATCGATTCCTACCTTCATTTTATACCTCCTGAGATATGTATAGAAATATATTTTTAGACTAACAAATGATAAATTTAGTATGTAGAAAGCATTTCAGGCTCGTTTTAGCGTCGAAAATGTTCAATAAACTCAAACCTGTCATTACAGGATAACATTATTATAACGAGTAATTTACCAGAGTTCAAGAGAATGATGAAGAATTACTGCCTGAGCACCAAAACATATTTTTAATAATTTGATAGTCTGGTTATCTTATCAGGTAAGTACACTCAGTAAAATACTATTTTTATAAATCATGGGATCGTGGAGCGAAATGAATGTTGGTAAATTCAACAACTATAAAAATATGCGTAAACAATTATATCGCTGAAATTTCAATGCTCCAGTTATTATACTTATTTCAACGATTCTATTGACAGGTTAGGGGTTTGTTTCTATAATAAGTTGTAATGACAGGATTACAACAATTCATCTTGTTTCCTGGGGATGGGTAATATGAGAGATTCAATCAATTTTGATAATCATATACCTTATTATATTCAACTAATGGACATCTTAAAAGAGAAGGTGCATCACGCTGAATGGGTTCCTGGCGATCAAATTCCAGGCGAGCAGGACCTTTGCGAGCATTACCAGGTTAGCCGGACCGTTGTTCGCCAGGCACTGCGGGAATTGGAATATGAAGGTGTGATAAGCCGCCAAAAAGGTAAAGGGACATTCATTTCACTTCCCAAAATCAGCGAAGGGCTTGTGCAAAAACTGACCGGATTTTACCAGGATATGGTTGAACGCGGTCTTAAACCAGGCACAAAAGTGCTTCACCAAAATGTCATCCCCTCAAACGATAAAATCGCTCGTTTTCTTAACATCAACTCAGGCGAACAAGTGATCGATATTCAACGCTTGAGATTTATCAATGAAGAACCTATTCAATTGGTTACAACCTACATTCCTTTCGAGATTTGCCCAGGACTAGCAAGTGTTGATTTGACAAACTGTTCGTTATATGAGTATTTAGAAAAAGAGTGCGAAATATTTATTACTAAAGGTCGCCGTTACATTGAGGCTGTCCTCGCAAATGACTTTGAGGCCGGATTACTCGGAATCGAACGTGGAGCGCCTTTGTTAATGCTTGATAGCATCAGTTTTTCTGAAGGTGGCATACCGATTGAGTATTATCACGCACTCCATCGCGGAGATCGGTCGCGTTTTGAGGTTGAGTTAGTTAGATTGAGGGAATAAAATACGAAAACCGATAAGGTTCAAATAAACGTTTTTCGTCCCGCATAGCTTATCTCAGAGGATGGCGCTTCCAAAGTATCTCATTCCGAATGGCATCATTTTTTTATTGAAACAGCATAGTGGAGAAAACAATGCAGAAGAAATACCTGATAGGTATTGATCTTGGAACGAGCAGCACCAAGGCGGCTCTTTATCAGATTGATGGGAAACTTATTTCAGAAGCCTCAGTTGAAGTTCCGCTCTTTTATCCGAAACCGGGAGTGGTGGAACAGGAAAATGAGGATTTCTATACATCAGCAGCCAAGACTGTACGGATGTGTATTGAATCCAGCGGCATTGAACCGAAAGCAATCGCTGCCATTGCATTTGATTCACAGATGGCCGGCGTAGGGTCGATCGATGAAGATTATAAACCCGTGACCCGGTTTGACTCATGGCTGGATATGCGCTGCCAACCCTATATTGAGTGGATGGATAAAGAAGCGGGTGACCGGATCACTCAACTGACAGGCTGCCCTCCCACCTGTGACCATGGTCCAAAGATGCTGTGGTGGAAGAACAATCATCCTGATATTTATCGGCGAATCGCAAAATTTGTGACGCCTGTAACTTATGTGGCAGGTAGAATCGCAGGTTTGAAAGCGGATCGGGCATATATCGACCACACCTACATCCATTTCTCAGGATTTTCTGACGCCCAAAAAGCGATTTGGTCCGATGAGCTATGTGAACGTTTTGGATTGGATAAGGAGAAACTACCACGGATCGTCGATCCCAGCGAGGTCATCGGGCAAGTATCGGAGATATCAGCGAAGGAGTTTGGGCTGGCTCCCGGCACACTCATTGCGGCTGGTGCGGGAGATACCGCAGCCAATGCTTTAGGTGCAGGCATCGTGAACCCTGGTATGTTATTTGATGTGGCAGGCACCGCCTCCGTTCTGGCTGGATGCACCAATA
>Ga0154898_1134_pt2 | contig 8657 bp, 7 predicted proteins | sample Rifle2008BG19ft_FD_105870 | JGI IMG/M metagenome (GOLD analysis project Ga0154898, IMG submission 105870) | Chloroflexi bacterium RBG_19FT_COMBO_47_9
CGACACCATCTCAAACCGCTTCCGCCACTCCAACTCCTTCTATTACACCAATATTCACACCGACTCATACCGCTTCAACGACTCCAACACCCTCGGATACGCCTACTTTCACCCCAACCCGGACATTTACATCCACGCCTACTCCTAGTTCTACCTTCGTTGGGCCTTCAATACTTGATGTAAGGGTTTCATCAGGTTCTGATGATGCTGAAGAGTACGCTTCAGGGAGTGTTTACAGAACCAGTACGGACCTGGAGTTGGTCTATGATGGAAACAATCAAATAGTAGGGATGCGATTCAATGGATTGACGATCCCCAAGGATGCTGTGATCAATGCTGCCTACATTCAGTTCCAGGCAGATGAGGTGGGCTCCACCGCAACCTCACTCACTGTGTGGGGTGAAGCACAGGATAATCCTGGAACATTTGTAAATACTGCATACAATATATCCTCGCGGCTTAAAACATCTGCCTCAGTGAGTTGGTCTCCTCCGCCGTGGACAGTCCTGAATCAAGCTGGTGTGGATCAACGTACACCCAACCTCGCATCGATAATTCAAGAGATCGTCAATCGAACGGGGTGGTCATCTGGAAATTCAATCGTAATAATTATTGGAGGCACCGGCAAGCGTACTGCCGACGCATATGAGGGGGTTCAAACGGCTGCGCCTTTATTACATATCGAATGGAGCATACCACCAGGCAATCAAGCTCCTATGGTTGGAATCAATAGCCCGCGTGGCAATTCAACCTTCACCGTAGCTTATGAGATCACTTTTACTGGGATCGCGAACGATCCCGAAGATGGAGATTTAACCCCCAGTCTGGTTTGGACTTCCAATTTGGATGGTCAAATCGGGATAGGAGGTAGTTTCAGCCGAACTGACTTATCCGTGGGAACCCATACGATCACGGTTGCCTCAACGGATAGTGAAGGGAAAATGGGATTAAGCAGCTTTTCCTTAACCGTATTTTCTGATGAACCTGTATTGGTTGGAGCAGGTGATATTGCAAAATGTAATGCGTATGGACCGATAGCTACCTCTTTATTATTGGGTGATATCGCTGGATATGTGTTCACTGCCGGTGATAATACGGATGAGTCAACCACAGGATTTGAATATATCGAATGTTATGATCCAACCTGGGGTCGCCATAAAGCTCGTACCCATCCGGTTCCTGGTAACCATGAATATACAAGCCCAGGAGCTACAGATTATTTTAATTATTTTGGAACCGCAGCGGGTGAACCAGGCAAAGGTTATTATAGTTACGATATTGGAAGCTGGCATATTATTGCCCTTAACAGTGTGATCAATGTAAATGCGGGTTCACCCCAGGAACAATGGTTGCGAGCAGACCTAGCTGCTCATCCGAGTACCTGCACATTAGCCTATTGGCATTATCCGCGCTTTTCTTCCGGGATAATCCATGGAAGCAATCCAGAAATGGGAGCACTCTGGCAAGCTCTGTATGACTATGGTGCGGATGTCGTTGTCAATGGTCATGAGCATTTCTACGAACGCTTCACTCCTCAGAATCCTTCGGGGATTGCTGAACCCACCCGGGGTATCCGGGAGTTTATAGTGGGAACAGGCGGAACAAATGTCGGCTACTCTTTCTCACCCATATCCAATAGTGAAGTGATCGATAATAACACTTATGGAGTGATCAAATTAACTCTCAATGCAACCAGCTACGATTGGGAGTTTATTCCCATCGCAGGCATGACTTTTACCGATTCTGGGAGTTCACCCTGTGTTGAGGTTCAACCGTCCAATACCCAAACCCCCACCTCCACTGCAACAGCGTCGCAGACCATGACCAGCACAGCAACCAATACTCCCCTGGCAATATATACAATGACGGCCTCGCCGACTCACACCGCAACCCATACCCCGTCAGCTACAAGCACTTCCACATCGACGCCATCACAAACCCCCACTCCAGTTGATTCACCTACCACAACACCTTCACCAACCAACACAACAACCGCGACGCCGACTCATACCGCTTCTGTCACTCCAACACCCAGCGATACGCCCACGAATACGCCAACTCAAACCGCCTCATCAACTCCAACCCAAACTGGCACAGCTACACCATCATTAACTCCATCAGTCACACCATCACCAACAATCACCTCGACCCCAACATTGACAAATACACCGACATCAAGCCCGACAAGTACATCAACATTTACTCCAACAGCTACTCCAACCTTCACTCCCACACCAAGTCCTACGCCGACAGGGTTAATGACACTGGATGTAAGGATTTCTGCGAGCTCCGATGATGCTGAAGAGTACCCTTCAGGGACCGTTTACTTAACCAGCTCTGACCTGGAGTTGGTCTATGATAAAAGTAATCAAGTTGTAGGTGTACGCTTTAATAATCTTATGATCCCCAAAAACGCGACAATTCTTTATGCGTATGTCCAATTCCAGACAGCAAAAGTCAGTACGCAAAGCACCTCCCTTTCCATAAAAGGACAGGCGATCGATAATGCACCAACATTTAGAAATACAAAACTAAACATTTCATCGCGCACACAAACCATCGCATCAGCGGATTGGTCCCCATTTCCGTGGACGGTGATCAATGAACAGGGAGAGAATCAGCGTACTCCGAATTTATCCGCGATCATCCAGGAAATTGTCAACCGCACCGGCTGGACATCTGGAAATTCGATGGTTTTAATCATTAATGGCACAGGGCAACGAACTGCCTGGTCTTACAACGGGCTTCCCAACGGCGCACCTTTATTACATATTGAATACACAGTCCCATAGTGACTCAAAATCCCTGAAGTATTGTTGCCAATACCATTTTTTGCCCCATAGAGCTCATCACCATACCCATCTTTCGGTTTCCCGATCGTTAGAAATGGATCCATCGGGTATTTTTTTCTAGCAAGAGCTCAGGGTAATGCATAATTCATTCTAAGACAGGTATGGATATTTCTTATGCTATACTTTATACCAATATTCATCATCCCAAATAACACAATTCAGGAGGCAAAAGACTATGACAGGTTTTGTTGGGGATATCGAAAAATTAACCGAGAAAAATAAAAAATTCCGAAAGGTGTTATTCACCGGTAAGTTTGCCCAGCTGGTTGTTATGTGCCTACAGCCAGGTGAAGAGATCGGCAATGAGGTTCACAACACGGTTGACCAGTTTTTCCGCATCGAAGAAGGCAAAGCGAAATTCGTTTTCAATGAAAGTGAGGAACTTTTAGTTCATGATGGCGATGCGGTAATCGTCCCTGCTGGCACATTCCATAATGTGATCAATGCCTCATCGAAGGAACCATTAAGACTTTATACCATCTACTCCCCACCCAATCACCCGGATGGTACGGTTCATAAGACCAAGGCAGAGGCTGAGGCAGCCGAAGCTGAACACCACCAGTAATATGTTTTAATTAAGGTAAATTTAATAACCTCCCGTAGTTTTTGGACACAACGGGAGGTTATAATGTATTCCAATCTTTTTCCAGGAGTAATGAATGCATCGTGGTTATCTCGTCCTTGTCCTTTTAATACTTAGTTCGCTTGCGTGTGGACTCATTGGGAAATCAACCCCAAATCCCACCCAAGGCAGTCGTCCTACTGAAGCCATGTCTACGCAGGTTCCTTCGAAGACACCTTCCGTCGAGCCTTCGAATACTCCAATTCCTTCTGCTGATATTACAGCTGCTCCCACCAAGGTAGAGCAGACCAAGACACCCTTCCCCACCTCCGCGCTGGATTCCCTAATGACCGATCAGATCGACGAGATCCAATCGCAAGTGATTGAGGAACGCGGTCTTCAACCCAAGTTTCCCGTGCCGGTCATCCTGCTTTCCCCCACTGAATTACGCCAAAATGTAACCAATGATTTCCTGGCTGACTACACTGACGAAGAAATGGCCAATGACATCCTGGAGCTTTCCATCATTGGCTTGCTCGACCCGGGCTTTGATTTTAAATCGTTCTATACCGATCTCCTCAGTGAGCAGGTAGCTGGTTATTATGATAACGACACCTCGGAGATGTTTGTTGTTCAGGGTGAAGGTTTTAAAGGACCCGAACACCTGACCTATGCTCATGAGTATACCCATGTGTTGCAGGATCAAACCTATGATATCAAGAACGGTCTCAACTATAGCGATGAGACGTGCGAAGTGGATACCGAGCGTTGCGCTGCCATACAGGCACTGATTGAAGGAGATGCCAGCCTATCTGAGTATACCTGGTTCTATAACTACAGTAGCAGTGAAGACCAGCAAGAGATTATTGACTATATAAACTCGATGAGCAGCCCTGTGTATGATCAAGCCCCTGCGTTTATGAAGGAGGATTTTGTTTTCCCCTATACTCAGGGATTTACATTCGTTGAGGGTCTTTTCAATGTGGGTGGTTGGTCAGCCGTTGATGCGGCTTACCAAAATCCACCTGTATCAACCGAACAAATCCTGCACCCCGAACTTTACCCATCAGATGCTCCCATCCCGGTGGATTTAGCTGACATGGCTTCTACATTGGGAGATGGATGGCGTGAGGCCTCACGCAACCAGATGGGTGAATGGTACACCTATCTAATCCTGGCCCACGCTGCCGATGCCAACGCCCGATTGGATGATATCGTTGCCCAGGATGCAGCCGCAGGCTGGGGAGGTGATGAGTACCTTGTGCTCCACAACGATGTTACCGACGCAACGGCTTTTGTGATGAAAACAGTCTGGGATACGCCCAGTGATGCAGAAGAGTTTGCAAATGCGGTGCAGCAGTATGCTGATAATCGCTTTGGGGTGTCAGCTACCCAGCAGGGTGATACCCTCACCTGGAGTTATCCGGATGGTCATAGCTCTCTCTACCATTCAGGTGATACAACTGTTTGGATCATCGCCCCCGATTCATCCACTGTGCAAACGATATCGGACTCAGTTCAGCCTTAGATCTAACTAGCTCAACCAGCTGTTCCACTGGTTAAACCAACGTTGTTCCACCAGGCGGGTGTCTTCCAAAGACATCCGCCTGCCAGCTTCTTCAAAAGAAATCGGATTCCGAAAAACCGGCTCAGAATAATTCTCTCCCTCGTAGTTGGTCAGGGATTCATTCGCACACAATCCAATCGTTTCATCCGATAGATAAAGAGTTGCCAGTCGGCCACCTTCTCCCAACTGAAGCTGGTACCCAATCGATTTGAACGCGATTGCATGCGGACCAGTGAATTCCATCTCATCAGCTGCACAGAATAAAGCACTTCCACCGAAAGGCATTTTCAGCTTACGGTGTCTGCCAGCGACAACCAGCCCTCCGTGTATTATCGTTCCAGGATCAATAATGATCGTGTCAACCAGCAGGGAATCGTGGATATCTGCGCCTTCGGGAATGGAACTACGTATCAGAAGATTGCCATTTTTGTCTCTATCCTGGGGCAGGTTGAATAGTTCACGAGAGATGATGCCCAAATCAGAATCGGCTACCAATGCTTCCAGGGAACGCCTCAGACTCAAATGCAGCCCCCAATCCATCCAATAAGGTTGCCCAAAATCCAGCACGCCAATCACAGGCAGGCGTCCATAGCGTTGCTGGAATGTAATCCGCACTTGTTGGATTTTAGTAAAGAAATCGGGTATGCTCTTTTCCAATTCACGCATCCCGGTTTTTCCCATCCGTTCTTCGAGATTAGCCTCAAAATTCCACTCGTTTTCATCCCGGCAAGTTAATGCTATCCAGGTGTAGGGATCCCAATCCACCCATTTATTCTCGGTAGCGATATCCCCCCGAAATACTTCTTCAGCTACCTGCAACAAAGAATAACTGATTGCCAGGCTGCCAAGATTCACCCCAATTTTGCAATTCTGCCCGCGACTGGAAAACCTCATCAGCAGGCTATCCAATTCCTGGCGGGTATATTGGTGAGTCATCTGATGGGTTTGGTGGTCAAATTCCACCCACTCTTTTTCCCGCGCCAGATCTTCAGTTGGTTCTGTCTGCCAGACATAACGAATTCCATCCACGTTCTCGTACTTTGATGTCTCTGATTCCCAGATTTTTCCCGGGATGATCGCCTCATCTCCCCATTTGACGATGATGCCTCTGAAACCATTGGATTCCAGATGATGCTGCCACAGTGATGCTGTCATCGCGGCCACATCCGCTGTGGTCAGATACACTTCCTGGCTGGAGCTTAACATGGGGGTGGGGAAGGCTGGTTTACGATTGGCAAGAGCTTGCGTGAATGGACTCAAGCGCTTCCCCAAGCCAAACACCATGTTCATTAAAATCATGGGGGGTAATGCTTTGCCATCCATGGTTTTTTGTATTTCCTGCCAGGCATTCAGGCTACCCAGAAAGTTGCCCTTGCGAGTACCCTCCAGACTTGAGAGGATCACCGTCTCACCGTTGGAGCGAAACACATCCTGGCGGGGTTTCATCAACCTTTCCTGCCAGTATTGCTGATCAGCCTGGCTGCCCGAAACTACATTGACTAGCCTGGGTCCCTGATTCGTCTGGATGATGTTGCGGCATTTTTGGATATTGTGTTGCCAAGACTCGGACATGTTCTGTATCACACTCCCTGATGATTGAGCTAGCCCGGGCTATTATAACATCCACAACCTATCCGCCTGGTTCTCCACCTGTGCTTAGCGTGTCATCCGACCTTCCGATTATTCGTGTACCCTTCCCACTGTGGATCCATAATTTGAACCATTTATGGATACGTTCAGAGTCTCCTACCGGTGATAGAGAATATATCATCCTCTGCAGAGGCCGGTATGCGGCTGAACTCTTTGAAGATATAGATATCCACGAAACCTGCTTTTACATACAAATCCTGCGGCTGTGACTGGGAATATTCCCTGGTGGCAGGTGAGCGTGCGTGATACTCATTCGTAATTGTTACACCATCTCTGAAAACTTCATATCGTTCCTCAGTATGCTCAAGTTGAGTTTGTGGATCGTATCGACTGGAAGACCAGCGCCGAATGGTGGCGTTATCTTCGGATCGATTTTTTTCTCCAGTCAATCGCCACGGACTTTCCAAAGGGTCACCCCTTTTCCGAAGCAGCATAAATGGCATTACCAATATTCCACCTGGTATGAGGTGCTTATAGAAACGTTTCATCGCATTGTGCGCACACAACGGATCCAATACGAGTTGGAAGGAGCTGGATGGAACGATGATAGTCTGGTAATGTCGCGGCAGGTTCATCGTTTCCATGGAGCATTCAAAGAGAGCTGGCTGCAGTCCCAATGCCATGGCCTTCTGCCGGCATAAATTGAGCATTTCAGGTGAGTTGTCCATACCATCGATATCAATGTCTTGAGAAAAATAGTCCAGGAGCAAACGTCCGGTTCCGCAACCCACATCCAGCACTGGCTGACCTGATTCCTGGATGATTTCATGAAAGAAAAAACGATCCTCCCAATTGGAGGGTTCTCCGCGGAATAAGTCCCAGGTCTGTGCTCCCATCCTTTGATATTCATATTCAGGTTCTGGCATAACTCAACTCTCGGGGTACTGCATCGCTCTACTTTACTGGTTTCCGATTCAGGACAAATAATCCTGGAGTGAGTAATCCAAGCAAGGCCAATCCAAACATGGGGTTAAAGGGTGGCATGGTCAACTCTGGATAGGGATCGTAATAGAGCGACTCATGGTTAATTCCAGGAATCGGTAGTAAAAATATTGTTAAAATGCATATTGTAATTATTAACGTTATTACATCCTGCCGGTCCCACGTCGGACGATGGTAAGTCGTCCGGTGCGCTTGTTTTCCCTGTTGTCGAAGACTGATGATGATCATAAATACACCCACCATGATTATGATCAATCCACCTTCCGGATTCCTACCCAATTGAATTAGCCAACCAGCAGCCAGGAACACCACACCCGCAAGAATGAATATCCGTGGTTGAATTCGTTGTCCTCCAGCCACAGATTTTGTACTGGCAAATCCGCGTGCAGTCATTGCTTCAGCTAACTGCATGGCATGTTCAAGACCTCCCACCAGTAGTGGCATAAGCAAAGGCAGCCAATCCCGGAGTGATTTCATCTGATGGCCGCGTATTGCCTGTGCCTCTCGGATTTGCTGGAATTGTCGTAAAGTGGTGGGCAGGTAGGTTACAGCGATGGAAGTTACAACTGCTACCGGGAAAAACGCACCCGGGATCAAGCTGATCAAATCACGGACAGGTAATGCGAGATTCAATACCATGAAACTAAGCAACATGCCAATTAAAATAAGACCATTTGTTGCCCCGTAGACCATTGCTTCAAGGGTCACCTCCCCACTCAAGAGAGGCAGGTTGCCTGGTATGGTAAATAAAACAGTTTCTCCATAATGTGAAGTGAGGGCATTGAAGACAGTGGCAAACAGGATAATCCAAAGAGCAAACTTCCACAGTGAAAATGGTCGGGGTTGTCCAGTTCCTGTTTTCTGCAACGCTAATCCAACGACAATCACACAAAATAAAATAATCACCAAATAGAGGAAGTTGCGTGTGATCGATAATAATATCAACACAGATGTCAGCCAAATCACCCATGCCCAAGGTTGCCTCATTTCAATGTATCCGCACCATGTTTCAGAGAAATCACCTCATCGCCTAGTGTGTAACTAAAGGTGAAACGTTGTTGGAACCGTCTCAACGCTTTAAGAG
>Ga0154898_1275_pt3 | contig 8542 bp, 3 predicted proteins | sample Rifle2008BG19ft_FD_105870 | JGI IMG/M metagenome (GOLD analysis project Ga0154898, IMG submission 105870) | Chloroflexi bacterium RBG_19FT_COMBO_47_9
CCTCAGTGATTTCACCAGGTAGCTTTGTCTCTGAAGACTACAACAGCCAACCTGTTCCGTAATCTGAACACCTATCCATAGTACTACCGCAAGGGAGACCGATCAGGTCTCCCTTGTCTTATCTAGTGGGATTATACAATGTCTGTAAAAGATAATTTGTTATCCATAATTCGCTTGGGTTTTGTAAACCCAAGTTTAATGATATTGGCAGTAAATGTAAAACGTTCTAAGCGTACCTTCCTGAGTTATTCAACTCTATATAGCCTGGTGAAGAACTATTTAACGATCAACAGACGATTATCTCATCCACTTCAAGTGGCTGAATTTGGAGTCGGGCGTGGTGGAAGTGCTACAATCCTGGCATGGCTGGTTGACCGGTATAAAGGCAATTTGACATTATTTGACGTTTTCAGTCGAATACCTGCTCCTACCGAACAAGATGGTGAGCGGGCGTTGAAGCGATATAAATATATACTTAATCAGGAACAGGGTGATTATTACGGCAATATCGATAATTTACTCGATGTAATCTTAAGTGATCTGGATAAAGTATGCCGAAGAGAGCGAATAGAGATTGTTAAAGGCAAATACGAAGATATTTTGGAAAACTTGAATGATGATAAGGTTTTCGATTTGGTTCACATTGATTGTGATTGGTATGAAAGCTCGAAAGCAGTATATTCCTACCTTCAGAGGCGGTTAGAAACTGGAGCTGTACTCCAGATAGATGATTATTCTAATTGGGAAGGTTCAAGGCGGGCGTTTCAAGATACTGTCTGGTTAAAACCCTATCAGACCCATATCGTTGATGGCGCGCTTGTAATCGATACATCCAAGACTAATACTGAATAAACTATTTGATAATGATAGGCATGGAAAGCGTAATAATTGCCTGGTACGTCGTGTTTTGATCACTATAGCTCGAACCAATATTACCACCCATAAAGAATAGGTTTGTACCTATTGCAGCCATGCCAAAATTTTCTCCTAATGGTGCCGGAGATGCTTCGAGGGATTGCCATATATCTGTCTGGGGGAAATAAATAAGTCCCAAACGATTGGAACGAACTGTTTCTCCACCGGAGACATACACTGTATCTGCGATGGTTGCTGCCTGGATACGCAAACGGTTCCCGGGGATGGGAAAACCAGTTTTCCAGGGATTAATGTTGTCATGATCGTACGAAGGGGTATATATTTCGTTTACATTTACTGACAGGTTTTCATTTACCCCGCCAATGACGTATATCTTTCCACCAGCTTCTGCAGCACCAGGAAATGCCCTTGCCGTTGGCATGGCAGTGTGTTCCTGCCATACATCCGCATTCGGATCATATGAAAATACATTATTACGATACTTTTCCCCATCCCAACCCCCAAAGACGAACAAATGGCCTTCGAATGCAACCAATCCATATCCACTCAGCGGAATGGGTAAAGATGCACCTGTGCTCCATAAATCTGTGCTGGTATCGTAAATTTCGATGGTTTTGGTAGGTTTTAGATCATCGATATTTGGACGTCCACCAGGGATGTAAATCAGACCATTTATTACCGCGGCACGTACGTCAAAAACTGGTGTTGGTTTCGGTGAAAGCGATATCCAGGCATTGGTTTGCGGATCAAAACGGTCAGCTCCAGCATAAATGCCTTGAGCAAATAAACCGCCAAATGCATAGATATGATTGTCGTAAGCTACTAAAGCCGGATTACTCCTTGCCATTGGTAAGGCAGCTAATTTTCTCCAGTGGGGGATTGGGGTGGAGGTGTTTTTTGGGGGTTGAGCAGTTGCTGTGGGTCTGGCAAAAAGGGCTAAACCAGGGCTTAACCTCCAACCCAGGAAAATCAAACCGAGAAAGGCAGCGATGATAATATAAGAAGACCAACGGGGAAGCTTTCGACTGGTTGGTGAGACATGCGCCTCCATATCGGGAATTGGTAATGATTCAAGACTTTGACCGAAAACAACAGTTCCGTTTCCTTCTGCTTCTTCAACTGCCAGATTTGGAGGGTTGACCACCAGGCCGGTTCGTACAGCAAACATTGCCGCTTCTGTCCGGGAAGTAACCCTAATCTTGGTGAAAATATTACGCAGATGGACTTTTACCGTATTTGAGCTAATAAATAATTCTTGAGCGATCTCCTTATTACTCGCCCCTGTGGCAACGAGCTTTAATATACCCAGCTCGCGTTCGCTAAGTTCGGTAATTTCCGGGTTTGGCATATTCACAAAATTATAACACCATGGATTTACTTTCCTTGACATCTCTTTCGGGGCTGGCTATAATCAGCAACGCAATTGCGGGTGTAGCCAAGTGGTAAGGCAGTAGCTTCCCAAGCTACCATTCGTGGGTTCGAGTCCCATCACCCGCTCTATGATCTGGACAGGTCAAATTGAGCTGTCCTTTTTTTATTCAGGTTTATCAAGTTAAATGTATAGACAACGTCTACCAGTGGTTTAGTAATTATCAATAATAAACAGTCTTTTACACTAATGCATTTTAACAGATCGGAAATCAATAGACTGTGGTATGATTAATTCGTAGTAAGTTTGTCCTAATTATTGAGTGTAATTAATACATGTGGGATAAATAATTGGTGTTTCTTAATGCAATCCCTTAAAATCTCGTTTAGATTAATAATTCTGATGCAGGATCATCTAGATAATTACTCATTAGGTAGCAATCCGGTTGTATAGGATGCCTGTAAGGAGGTGATGGTTGTAATCAAATATTAATCTTGGCAAAAGCTATTACTTAAAGGTTAGATTTTATACAAAAAACCGGTTATGATAGTTGGTCTCATAAAAAAAATTAATTTCAAATCGATTCATCACAAGCAATCTAATTTGTGATATGATTATTACTCGATAAATATCCGCTTAATAATTCATAAGTATTTCTTCAGTAACATCGATAAAGAAAAACATCGATATTAATAAAGGATATTTATCGTACACTAAATATTTCTGTCCTGAAAATTTAACAAATCAGTCCAATCAATGCTCTCACTGATCTCATCGTGGTAATTGCAAGTCAGACTGTATGTTTTATCCATCATCAAGATGTCGGATAGGAAGGAGGTGTCGTTCAATCGAAGCCCTGGGGGATTCATGGCTTCAATAAGAAGAGTAAACGGCCTACAATTTTCATTGGATCACACAAATCTCGATAAACCTTGGAGGAAAAATCGTATGTCAAGAAAGTTTATCCAAATAAGTTTCTCGATCCTTTTATTAGCTGGGATGGTCTTGGGCTTTGCCATCAAGGATGGTGTCCTTGCCCAGGATAATCCCAATTCGAAATTTGAAGCGGGGTTATTGGATCAGCTCAACGCAGGACCTGCAGATTTCATCGTCATGATGGCTGAACAGGCAGATGTGAGCGCGGCTGACCAATTACAAACGAAGGTTGAAAAGGGTCAATATGTGTTTGATTCGCTGTTAGCCACTGCAGAGCGAACACAAACCGATTTACGCACTTTTCTGGATAGTCAGAGTGTTGATTATCGGTCTTTCTATATCATAAACGCTATCTGGGTTAAGCAAGGCACCCTTGATCTTGCGCAGATGATTGCGTTACGTTCAGATGTGGCTGGAATCAGCGTCAATCACCAATATCAATTGGATGAACCAATCAAAGGTCAACAAGGCTCTCCAATTCCTTTGGCTATTGAACCTAACATAACCTTCATCAATGCCGATGATGTATGGGCTATGGGTATCACCGGGCAAGGCACCGTGATGGCAGGAAATGATACGGGTCTTGATGTTACTCATCCAGCGATAGCACCCCATTACCGTGGTTGCCTCAATCCACCTAGCTGTACAGAATGGGATCATAACTACAACTGGTATGATGCGTTTGCCCCTGGCAACGTCGTACCATGGGATGATTATGGCCACGGTACGCACACCACTGGTACCATGGTGGGTGATGATGGTGCAGCCAATCAAATCGGTGTTGCACCAGGTGCCCAAACGATCCACTGCAAGAATATGCTTGGCGGTGGTGGAGATGAGGCACACTTTATCCTCTGCTTCGAGTGGGACCTGGCACCCTGGGACCTGAACGGTCAAAATCCACTCCCTGAAATGGCACCCGATGCAGTCAATAACTCCTGGGGCTTTTGGGGTGGCGGTGTGAACACAATGCGGACCGCCATCAATAACCTTCAAGCAGCCGGGGTTTTGGTTGAAGTATCCGCCGGAAATGAAGGCTGGTCGTGCTCAACATTACGCTCACCAGGAGATTATTGGGAGGTATTAACCACCGGTTCAGTTAATCATGCCGCGGCATTTCCTGGAACCATAACTGATTTTTCCAGTCGTGGTCCTTCATCGCTGGATCCTGGGTACTACTTCCCCGATATCATGGCTCCGGGTGAAAATATCCGTTCATCCTTACCCGGAAACCAATATGATTATTGGGGTGGTACAAGCATGGCAGGTCCGCATGCTACAGCTCTGGTAGGTTTGATCTGGTCAGCGAATCCCGCCCTGCGTGGGCAGGTTGCTCAAACAATCGATATCATTCACCAGACTGCTGCTCGATTGGTAGGACAGGGTGGTTCGGGCTGTGGTGGAGACTACACTGAAGGACCAAACAACGATTGGGGATTTGGCACGATTGACGCGCAGGCAGCGGTGCAACTAGCGATCGCGATGGGTGGTTCCGGTCAATTGGACGGAACCGTTACTGATGCGATTACTGGTGATCTGATCGACGGTGCAACAGTCCTGGCAGTGCATCAAGATGGTTTTGCCTGGGATGCGCTAACCGATCCTGCAGGTTACTATACGATGACTGTCGCTGCAGGTACATTTGATGCTACAGCTTCGCACCTGGAGTATGAATCCTTCACAGTTTCAGGCGTTGAAGTCATTACAGACCAGCTTACCACACAGGATTTCGAGTTGATCCCACGTGGGATACTGAATGGTCATGTGACTGATTTCGATAATGGATTCGCGCTGGTTGGTGCGACTGTAAGCGCAAATGATGGTACATCCACTACCACAGACGATGCTGGCTACTTTGAGATGTTCCTGGATGAAGGGAGCTATACCGTTACCGCCTCCATGGTTGACTACGCAGCTGATACGGCAGTGGTTGATATCGTTTCAGGTCAGACTACTCAGCAAGATTATGCACTGGAAGCCGCGATCGCTTTTATCCCCTCTCCAGTCCATGTTACTTTAGACTGGAATACGACTGACACCTTGGCTACTCAACTATTAAACCGCCAGGCTTTTGGTTACGACTTTGAGCTCCGCGAGAAATTTGGGGAGAAAGCCAACTTTGCGATTCCAACCATCCCACCATCGAATAATACACCGCGTAGTGGGGATGGTGCAGTCAATGAACCAGTTGCACCTCAATCATCCCTCCCACAGGCAAGTGGGTGTGTTGTGGCATTAACGGCTGGCACCAGTTCGTTTGAGCAAGAGCAGTTCCACAATACATTAACAGAGCTCGGATTTGCTTGGGTGGATGTGTATTCAGCTCAAGAGGCTTTCGATGCTGGTGCTAATGTGTTGATTGACCATTATGCTGCCTACAATCTTCCTACCAGCGACATCAGTGCCTGGTTAGCAGCTGGGTTAGGCTACATTGAGATGGGTGATTGGCCTCAATGGTTCCCAGATACCTGGGAAGGTGCAGCTGCCGGTACACCTCTCAATATCGAGGTAGTCGATGCTTCTCATCCATTGATGGATCGCTTACCGGCTTCTTGGGTCGGTTTGGGATTCTGGGCATATGATTGGCCTGGTTCGAACGCAGTCGGTTGGGTAACTGACGTGAACTATCCGAACTTGCTCGCCGCAGGTTATGGCGCTATACATGATCGAGCTGTAACCTATCAAGAAGTAGGTTTAGGGAGAGCAGTCTATCTGGGTGTAAACGTCTATGGTTACTCAGCTGGCGAAAATGATAAACAGCTGCTCGAAAATGCCATCACCTGGAGTGGTGATTGTGGCACAGAGAATGTCCCCTGGCTTGGAGAAGAACCCATAACAGGAACGGTTCCAGCAGAAGGAACCCTCGATGTAACATTAACCTTCTCTGCAACTCAATCAGCTGGGATCAATCAGCCTGGTGATTACTTTGCAACACTGGTCGTCAATGGCCAGCCAAGCTTGGATGTCCCAGTAATCATGACCGTAGAAGCACCAGCCACCTGGGGTGAGTTGGACGGTACAGTTACCGACTTATGCACAGGTGAGATTATCGAGGGAGCGTTAGTCTCCGTACCGGATGGCGTTCCCATCACCCAGACATGGACCAGCGATACTGGTTTCTATAGTATCTGGTTGTATCAGAATACTTATGATGTAAGCTACAGTGCCGATGGTTATATAAGTTCTGATGCTTCTGTGGAGATCCTGCCTGGCGAGACTGTGACCAACGATGTTCAATTGGTCCCAGACAAGGCTTGCATCACCGTCGAGCCCAAACTGATCGAGGCTTGGGTACTGACTGGCACTCAAGTATATACGACAGGCGGTTTGACAATCGGTAACATCGGTGCGCAAAACCTGGATTGGGAAATCCGCGAGAAAGACGGTGGATATGCTCCTGGCGGTGTGATGAATACTCCCGCCGTGGAACCATTGCCTGCAGTTGAAAATCCTGGTACTGCATCTGTATTTGACCGGTCTGCAGCCCCTGGGATTGCGCAAATCGAACCTGCCAGTCCAGATGCTTGGGTTGGTGCTGCTCCGTACCCAGAAGGGATCGTTCGTTACGCCAAGGCTCAATGTCCAGGTGATAACAACTCCTTCTATGTAATGGCTGGCGTCGCGAACGGTTGGCTCGTCTACAACACACGCCGTTATGATGCAGATGTTAACTCCTGGACAACTTTGGCACCAATGTCATTCAATGTTCAAGAAAACCCAACTGCTGTCTGCTTCGAGGATAAGATATACGTCACAAGCGGTGGTTATTATGTCATGGATTTCAATATCTATGATATCGCCACCAATAGCTGGAGCCTTGGGGCACCATTACCACGCTCAGTTGAAGGCGGTATCATGGCCGGTTGGGATGGGAAAATCTACCTGATTGGCGGTGATGACGACTTCTACCCGGGAAGCGGGGTTTCAGATGAGGTTAATATATACGACATCGCCACGAATACCTGGATTGGTAATGGCGCTCCCATGCCGGTAGGTATAAGTAATGGAGGTTTTGTCCAACTTGGGACGTCTGTATATGTAGTTGGTGGCTGGTGGCCATCAGCACCAGGCTCCAATTCGAACCTAACACTGAGGTATGATATAGAATCCGATACATGGGAGACCGGACCGGAATTCACTCCTGCCAGAGCAGATTATCCCTTAGCTGCCACCAGCCAATACCTGTATGCCATGGGTGGTGACCAAAATGGAGGTGGATACTGGGACTCATCGAACGTGGTGTGGCGGTATGACTTCAATGCATGGCCAAGTGGTGCCTGGGAAAATGTAAGTGATAACCTACCTTACGCTATCCAGGCTCACAATGGTGGCTTTACCACCGACTCTGTAACAGGCGGTGAAGTCTGGTCTGTGGGTGGTTTGGAAGGCTCATCATGGATCTGGCATGCTGATAATCTATACCGTGCCTCTGAACCGCCATGGTCACCCACCCCGACGGATGTACCGTGGGTATGGGAAACTCCTATCACCGGTACGATAGTTCCAGAAGGTGAACAGGATGTTGCTGTATACCTGACTGCGATCAGTGATACCGTGCCGTTACCATTGGGTACCTATACAGCTACATTACGAATTATGAACAATGATTCTGTCGCAGGAACCCAAAATGTAACCGTGATCATGCACATCGTCGATGAGTACACGTTACCAGAAGCTTCATTCACATCCGACTCACCGGTGCTGGTTGGTAATCCAATGTCCTTCACCAATACCACCGCAGCGGGCGTCCCACCCATGACAGAATTCGAGTGGGATTTTGGTGATGGGTTAACGGAGGTAGGTACCTGGGAACCAGTGTCTCATGTGTACGCCACATTCAGCACGTTTACAGTTTCCTTAACTGCCTGTAATCTCGGAGGTTGCGATACCTTCACTGCAGATGTTGTGGTTCTGCCGAAGGTAACCTTTATGCCGTTACTCCATAAGAATTAACTTCTTATCAAACCCTTGATCCTTCAAGGGTGGGACTAGAAGCCTCATAAAGTCAATGCCTGCGGGTGTTATCACTCGCAGGCATTTTTTTATTCAGGAGGATATTAATGCTATACTTATGCTTACCTCACCTGGAGTAACACAGTGGTGAACGATGGCGAAAAAGGCATTCAACTCGGAAGAAAGTAAACCCTTTGATTATTTTAAAGAATTAGAAGCGGTAAAAAAAGAGGAGCAAGCCGCTACTAAAAATCTTGTCATTGCTCTCCGTGAGGATATGCTTCCTGCCAGCGAGACCGAGCCCGCTGAGAAAACTTTTAGCGAACGAATTGATTTCGAACTTGTAATAGGTTTAACTATCAGTCTGATTATCATCTATGCGGTTTTATATACATTAATTGGTCCTGG
>Ga0154898_1116_pt2 | contig 8485 bp, 9 predicted proteins | sample Rifle2008BG19ft_FD_105870 | JGI IMG/M metagenome (GOLD analysis project Ga0154898, IMG submission 105870) | Chloroflexi bacterium RBG_19FT_COMBO_47_9
CCAGTCGCTGATACTGTCCTCGGTTATATGCTTCCCTTTGCCCGCCGTTTCCCCTGGATGGATAGGGCAGTGAAATCCGGCCATTGGGAGAAAATTCCCGGCCGATCTTTAAGTGAATGTACTTTGGGTGTCGTTGGAGTGGGTAAAATTGGCAAAGCGATCATCCTGCGTGCTCGTGCATTTGGGATAAAGGTGCTTGGAAACGATATTATTCCCATCGATCCGGTCTTTCTCTCCAAGAACCGGGTCGAAATGACCTCCCTGGATGATTTATTCACCCGTTCTGATTACATTAGCCTGAATTGTGACCTGAATCCCACCAGCTATCACCTGGTGAATAACAAAACACTTAGCTACATCAATCCTTCGGCAATCCTGATCAACACATCACGTGGACCAGTGGTGGATGAGATTGCACTGATCTCCGCTTTACAGTCTGGCAAGCTAGCAGGGGCTGCTCTGGACGTGTTTGAGAACGAGCCACTCACTATCGAGAGCCCCCTCACGAAAATGGACCATGTTTTGCTGGGCTCCCATAATGCCAATTCCAGCCCAAAAGCCTGGGAAAGGGTTCACCAGAATACAATCAACAACTTGCTAATCGGTTTAGGTATTAACATGAATAAGGATAAAGAATTATGAACACGATAGTAGATGAGCATGAATCATCCATGAATCCTCGTACTGTCCTGGTTACAGGTGCCGCGGGTGGAATTGGTCGCGCTACAGTCCATCTCTTCGATAATTCAGGGTGGTGCGTCATCGGCGTGGACCGCTCGCCCTTCGGTGAGCCATTCCCGCAGGGTGGTTTCTTCATTCAATCGGACATTTCCATTGGTGAAAATCTGGAGCTGATTTTCAGTCAGGCTAACGCGCACACGGGTTATCTCAATGCATTAGTCAACAATGCTGCTGTGCAAATTGCTAAACCTATCATACAAACCAGTGTGGAGGAATGGGATGCTGTGATGGCATCCAACCTGCGCTCAGTCTTTCTGAGCGCCAAGCTTGCTTTTCCATTGTTCAAAGCCGCAAAAAGAGGGGCAATCGTTAATGTTTCCTCAGTTCATGCTGTGGCAACCTCGGCTAATATCGCAGCATATGCTGCCAGCAAAGGCGGTCTATTAGCCCTCACTCGGGCTATGGCCATTGAATTTGCTCCCGATAATATCCGTGTGAATGCCATTCTCCCGGGCGCTGTGGATACACCCATGTTGCGCGCTGGGTTGAACCGTGACCATGTTCAAGGTAAAGATATTCAAACTCGTCTTGATAATCTTGCCCGCAAGACCGTGAATGGGCGTATTGGCACCCCGGAAGAGATTGCCCATGCAATTTATTTCCTGGCGGATGATACCCAATCCTCTTTTATGACCGGCCAGGCAATGATTGTGGATGGTGGTGCCACCGCCCGTTTAAGTACGGAGTGATCCAATCCATAACTTCATGAAGAACCATCGGGCATATCTATGCGTCAATCCATAAAAAAATATATGCCAAAGCCTGTGTGGCAATGGGGATCCAATACCTATTGGTGGTGGCGTAACCGTGGTCGGCATGTCCTGGCACGATCTGTCAGCCCGCTCTGGGCAGAGAGTACCCGCAAGCTGCGCCATTATGAAAATATCCACACGGGTAAGCGTTGTTTTATCATCGGTAATGGTCCCAGCTTGCGTCAGACAGATTTAAACAAACTCCGTGGTGAATATACTTTCGGTCTTAATCGCATTTACCTGCTCTTCCCTGGGCTTGGTTTTACAACCACTTACCTGGTCTCAGTGAACGACCTGGTCCTTGAACAAAGCGTCGCAGAAATAAAACCCCTATTTCTTCCAAAATTCCTTACCTGGCGCTCCCGCCATTGGTTCCACGGTGATTCTGGGGTTATCTATCTGGATACGGATTTTACGGGTGTGGAAAATTTTTGCCCAAAAATCACCGGGCGCATCTTTGAAGGTTTCACCGTCACCTATGTCGCCCTCCAGCTCGCATATCATATGGGTTTTGATCAGGTGATTCTGGTCGGTGTGGACCACAACTTCGTCACCCAGGGACCTGCCAATCAGGCAATCATCTCTCAGGGGGATGACCCTAATCACTTCGCACCTAATTACTTTGGCAAAGGCTTTAAATGGCAGCTACCCGACCTGGTAGGTTCTGAACGTGCCTACCTCATAGCTCGAAATGCCTATTCTCAAGCTAGCCGGGAAATTCTGGATGCCACTATGGATGGCAAGCTGAGTATTTTCCCAAAGGTGAGTTTTTATTCTCTTTTCTAACCAATTATCTTGATATATCAGCCCACCATGTTCCTGCACCAATCTGTATTGCAACGCGCTCGTCATCTCCCCACCGGCTGTTGTATGATCCTGGGCCATACCTTTTGGGTGCGATCTGCTGTTCTAGCTCCCCTCCTGCATGAAGGTCCGTGCTGGGCGGTGGTTGATCCATCCAGGGGAAACCTCCATAAGTAGCCATGTTAAAACGCATCCCCCTTGCACCCTTTGCTCTAGCCATGTTCCCCATCCTGGCGATGTTGGCTAGCAATGCTAAAGAAGTAAGCCTTAGCATTGCTCTCAGACCACTGGCAGTAAGTCTGTTTGTTGCTCTACTTTTACTGATCTTATTTCGCTTGATCCTACAGCGTTGGGATAAAGCTGCCCTGGTCACTTCATTTTTATTGGTGTTGTTCTACTCCTATGGTCAGGTGTATTATCTACTCGAAGTAAATCCTGTAGCTGGGGTTATCCTCGGGCGCCATCGCTACTTGACGATCCTGTATGCTGGAGTGCTCATTGTAGGACTCTGGGGCATAATTTTCAAACTGAAGAATAATTCATCGGTATTGTTTATTGCTAATGTGATCAGCCTGACATTACTGGCGATGCCTGTCGTGCAATTATTCATATTCTCCTTTCAGGTCTCGCCTCAGCAACAATATGTCGTTCAGGCTGCTTTCCAATCGGAGAAGCCCCTTGAGCCTAATTTACAGACACTCCCAGATGTCTACTATATTGTCCTGGATTCTCACACGCGCAACGATGCATTGATTGAAGACTATACCATCGATAACTCTGCCTATCTCAACGAATTACGTGAGTTGGGGTTTTACGTTGCCGATTGTAGCCGGAGTAATTATGATTACACCCAGGGATCGATGGTGGCAGCACTGAATATGGATTATCTGACTGGCTTGGGTCCTGATCTGAAAGAGCTAAATTCCAATGATATCTGGATATTGTTGAAACAAAGCCGCGTTCGCCATTTGCTGGAAAATGCTGGCTACAAGACGGTTGCTTTTGACACTGGTTATGAGTGGAGCCGATTGGAGGATGCAGATGTTTATTTGAGCCTGGGTAGGGATAGTTACTCCCTCCAAAAGGTCAACCCATTTGAGGCTATGCTTATTAAAAGTTCAGCCTTGCTCATCCTGACAGACTCACAGAACCAATTGCTTCGATCGCAGTTCAAGGACATTAATTTTCCATACAGTTTTCATGTAAACAGCCAGAATTTCATCCTTGAGCAGCTTCCACAGATTTCAAAAGATTCTGACCCTACCTTCGCTTTTGTGCATTTAATGATTCCGCATGTACCTTTTGTATTTTCTTCCGATGGCAGCATTGTGTCCGACCCTCTTTTTTACAACGGCAAGCTCTCCTGGCCCAGCGATGACGGGCACTTGATTCAAGGTTACGCCAATCAGATCGAGTACATCGATCGCGAAATGGTGGAGATTGTCAGAACTATCCTGGCACAATCTGAGACACCTCCGATCATCGTTATTCATGGAGATCATGGACTGCTGGATTTAAATCGCTATGAGATACTCAATGCATATTATCTCCCCGGGGACGGAATCAAGGACCTTTACCCCAATATTACTCCGGTAAACTCCTTCCGAATTATTTTTAATAAACTCTTTGGGATGGATTATCCTCTCCTGCCAGATGTAAGTTTTAACCAATCCGGTCAACCAGTCCCGGAAATCTCTCCTGATTGTATTGATAAATAAATCATGCTACCTCTTGTTTCCATTATTACCCCCTCTTTCAATCAGGCTCACTACCTGGAGCAAACCATCCAGACGGTATTGTTACAGGATTATCCAAATATAGAATACCTCATTGTTGATGGAGGCTCAACCGATGGATCTTTAGAGATTATTCAGCGCTATGCTGACCAGCTTACCTGGTGGGTTTCAGAACCTGATCATGGTCAGGGAGATGCGATCAATAAAGGCTTTACCCACTCTCATGGGGAATTAGTTGCCTGGGTGAACTCGGATGACTTGTATTATCGCCGTGATACGGTGAGCCTGGCAGTATGTGCATTCCGTGAGCATCCGGAAGCTGGGATGGTATATGCCAATGGATTAAAAATCACTGCGAAGGGATTACTCATTAATTGGTTCAAATATCCCCAATACGACTTGAAAGATTTATTAGCCTTCAAGGTACTTCTTCAACCAGCATCGTTCATGCGTAAAGCTGCACTCGAAGAAGCAGGCTTTCTGCCAGTGGAATCAAACTTGTTGCTGGATCATGAACTATGGTTGCAAATCGCCGCAAGGCATCCATTGGTGCATGTGGATGGTTTCTGGGCTGTTGAGCGCTCGCATGAGACTGCGAAAACAATTTCCTTGGCAGCCCAATTTGGTTCCGACGCATTTGTATTGCTTGACAACTTAAAAAAAGATCCCTTGTTTGATCCCACGATAACAAGGTATCATGACGAAATTCTCGCAGGCATCCATATATTTCATGCCCGGCGCTTGATTGACGCGAAACAACCTGGTGAAGCGTTGCGGAATTTCTGGCAAGCAGCTCAACTCCATTTGTCCAGTGTCAGGCGGGTATGGTTTAAAGTCTTACAGGCTTTAGCGGGGATGGTAGGCCTTGGCAATTTCACCCTGTTCGCCCTCAACCAATACCGTCATATCCGCAATCGACCCCAACGTTTGGTGGTGGATGCGATGGGTATCCATTGGTCCGATAGTTAATCTTCATCCATTCCAATCTCTAAACCCTTGGCAACTTTCCCTCTCGTATCGATCATTTCCCCTAGTTATAACCAGGCGCGTTTCCTCGAGCAGACCATCCAATCTGTACTGTGGCAGGATTACCCCAATTTGGAGTATTTGATTGCTGATGGAGGTTCAACGGATGGCAGTGTGGAAATCATTAAAAAGTATTCACCCCATCTGGCATGGTGGACCTCAGAAAAAGACAAAGGCCAGGCTGATGCAATTAATAAAGGCTTTTCTCATGCCCAAGGTGAATTCGTCGCTTGGATCAATTCTGATGATCTTTATTATCGACCGGATGTAATCACACATGCAGTGGAGAACTTACAGGCTCATCCAACTGCAGGTATGGTCTATGGTGACGGCGTGATGGTGGATGTCGACTTACGCTTGCTTGATTGGCATCCTTATCGCCAGTATAAACTGGAAGATTTATTGTCATTTAATGTGCTACTTCAACCAGCCGTGATTATGCGCGGCTCGTCATTAAAAAATGCAGGTTATTTGGACATGGATTTTCACATGGTTCTTGACCACGCTTTATGGATTCGAATTGCGCAGCAAGGACCTATTCTCCACGTTCCAGAAACCTGGGCAGTGGAGAGAACTCACGAGAGTGCTAAGACCGCAACCCAGGCTTATGTATTTGTGGATGAAGCCTTTCGATTGATACCTGTGTTCGAAAATGATCCTGCTTATGAGAGTGTTTTTGCTAACCAGGGCAAACGCATCTGGGGTGGACTGCACTTGTTTGCTACGAAACGCTATCTGGATAGTGCTCAATACAAGCGTGCTTTGAAACATTACTTCAAAGGACTAATCCTATATCCCCGAGGAGCTCTCAGCACCTGGCGTAAGTTGATCCAATCTTTAGCTGGCTGGCTTGGGTTGATGGACATTTTTCTGGTATACCGCCGTAATCGTCGCAAGCTGCAATTCAATAATAGACAATTAACGGTAGACGAGTCCGGAGTCCATTGGCTGGATTCACCACCATAATTGTTGACCTTGTTTCTGATGTTCGCAAAATCATCAATAGGTTAAAATAAGCATGCCTCCGCTTGTCTCCGTCATCACTCCTTCCTATAACCAGGCACGTTTTCTGTCGGAAACCATCCAATCGATCCTATCTCAGGATTATCCCAATTTGGAATACATCATCGTGGACGGTGGTTCAACCGATGGCTCCGAAGAAATTATCAAACAATATGCCAACCAGCTAGCCTGGTGGGTCTCCGAGCCGGACCAAGGCCAGACGGCTGCAATTAACAAAGGCTTTGCTCATGCCAGTGGTGAGATACTTGCCTGGCTAAACTCCGATGATACCTACCTGCCTGGTGCAATTTCACAGGCTGTTGAATCCTTGCTCGAACATCCCCAGGCAGCCCTGGTTTACGGAGATGCAAACCTGATCGATGACCAGGGTAACATCATCGGCCGTTTCCCATCCCGCCAGACAGATCTACGTAGGTTGTTGCGTGGTTCGGTACATATCCCGCAACAAACCACATTCTTCTGGTCTCGCTTTTGGAAGCAGGTTGGTCCCCTCGATCCATCATTCCATTTCGCCATGGACTATGACCTTTGGGTACGTCTTGCAAAGCTTGCCTCGCTAATATACACGCCTCATTTATGGGCAAATTTCCGTTTGCACGGGGCAGGGAAAACAGCTACCATGGATGATCGTTGTTACCCAGAGATGATACGGGTTTATCGACGTGAAGGTGGGGGGAGAATGTCCCTTTTAGCAGCGCGCTGGCATTTACGTCGCATCATTTATGCCTGGCTACCACTCCGTTTCCGCATCAAGTTACGCCAGGTCACGAATCGTTGATATCCGAATAAAATAAACCTGAAATAATATTACAATTAGCTTACATTTAGCGGAGGCCTCAAAATATGTTCTTTGAACCCAGTTCTATCCCCGAAGTAGTCTTGATCACCCCTCAGGTATTTGGGGATGACCGTGGCTTTTTCATGGAAACCTACCAGGCTCAGGGGTTTGGGGCTGCGGGTTTGCCATTCATTTACGTCCAGGATAATCATTCAGGTTCTCAGCAAGGAACTTTACGCGGCTTGCATTACCAGATCCGCCAGCCACAGGGAAAGATAGTCCGCGTTCTCGTCGGTGAAATTTATGACGTTGTTGTCGATCTGCGTCGCAGCTCTGCCACGTTCAGCAAGTGGTTGGGTATTGAGCTTTCTGCAAAAAATAAAAAACAAATCTGGATACCACCTGGTTTTGCCCATGGATTTTACGTGCTTAGCGAGTGGGCAGAGGTGGCATACAAAGCTACCGATTACTACGCTCCCCAGTGGGAACGCACGCTACTCTGGAATGATCCTGCTCTGAATATCAGCTGGCCCATATCCGAGGGGGATGAACCGATCCTCTCAATGAAAGACCGTGTGGGAAAACTTCTCGCTGATGCCGAAGTCTACGATCAGGAAATAAAATGAGAAACGTTCTCGTCACTGGTGGAGCTGGCTTCATTGGTTCCAACTTTATTCGCTTCTTACTAAATGTTGAGCCTGATGTCCAGGTGGTCAATCTGGATGTGCTCTCTTATGCTGGTAGCTTTGAAAATCTTAAAAATCTACCATTTCCCGAACGGCATATATTCATAAAAGGGGATATTTGCGATCGCTCTCTCGTGGATCAGCTTTTCGACGCTCACAAAATAGACACCGTAGTTCATTTCGCCGCCGAAACGCATGTAGATCGGTCAATACACAGTCCAGAAATTTTTTTACGCACTAATGTTGAAGGCACCTTCACATTATTAGAAGCCGCTCGTCGGTTTTGGCTTTCTGAGAAGATTTTATCGACCGATGATTTACGTTTCCATCATATCTCAACCGATGAAGTATTCGGTTTCCTGAAACCTGATGATCCAGCGTGGACTGAGGACATGCCTTATGCACCCAGCTCTCCCTATTCTGCCTCTAAAGCGGCAAGTGACCACTACGTACGGTCGTATGGTCATACCTATGGCCTGCCATACTCCATCACCAATTGTTCAAATAATTATGGTCCTTATCAATTCCCCGAAAAGCTCATCCCTCTTATGATCCTGAATGCACAGGATGGAAAGACACTCCCCATTTATGGGGATGGTGGTCAGATACGCGATTGGCTGTTTGTGGAAGATCATTGCGAAGCCATCTGGACGGTGCTCCGTAAAGGTCGACTGGGGCAGACCTACAATATCGGTGGTGGTTCCCAACCCACCAATCTGGAGATAGTACAACACCTTTGCGCAGCCATGGATGAGCTTCTTCCTCATTCACCCTTTTGCCCTCATTCTTCCTTGATGCGTTTTGTTCCTGACCGTCCAGGGCATGATCGCCGCTATGCCATCGACTTTACAAAAATTAAAACCCAATTGGGATGGCAGCCTAAACAATCATTGGGTACCGGTTTACAGAAAACCATCGAATGGTACCTTTCAAATCCGG
>Ga0154898_1158_pt1 | contig 8476 bp, 9 predicted proteins | sample Rifle2008BG19ft_FD_105870 | JGI IMG/M metagenome (GOLD analysis project Ga0154898, IMG submission 105870) | Chloroflexi bacterium RBG_19FT_COMBO_47_9
CAAGATCCCACGCTAACGGATAGATCCTTCCGCCTTTTTTGATATTCTTAACGATAATTGTCAGGTATGCACCTGGACGTAAGATCGGTTGCATTTCAATATATATTCCAGAAAGTCGTTTAAGAAATTCATCATAATCCATAACATTACCAAGATCGTTGGGGTCGCTGGAATAGACTAAATCCAGGTGCTGCGAATTGCGGCGTTCCTTTTGGGTGGCTGCTCCATGCATATGGAGCATATCCCAATAGGGTGGTGAGGTAAGCAAGTAATCAATACTGGGTATCCGGTGGTTAGACACGATTTCCATCATGTAGGTTGCATCACCGATCACCATTTCCGAATGCAAACCTTCAGTTGCCGCTCCTAATTTCTCTTTCTCCTCAACTAACGCTTGATGGGCGATCTCTACATAGGTGGGATTTAATTCAATCCCATATGCATGTCTGCCTGTCCGCAATGCTGCCACCAAAGTACTGCCAGTCCCTGCCATCGGGTCCAATACCACCTGATTTTTCTTTGTAAAAAAGGAAATGAATTCCATTGCCAGGGTTTCTGGAAATTTTGCTGGATGGCGTAAAACACTTTTTTGTCGTTTGGGCGGATTATGAATAAACCAGGATTTCTGGAATTTCAACCAATCTTTAGGGGTCAACTCATTAAGACGATTGTGAAATGGACGTTTGGTCATGGGGAAATACGACATTCTTGCGGATATTGGAACCAATTATGGAACAACCTCATAAACTGCAAGGTTCGAAAAATTCACTGTTACTGCCTGGTTATTGGTTGACCGAGCAAATACCCCCACCCCACCAGACGTGAGAAGAGGATCATTGACTGAAAACTGGTAACGACCGTTTATAAAGAATTGCATCTCCTCTCCAACAGCTGAAACCCCCACGAGGGATGTGCTGGGTGCTCCAGGTGGAACTGCCCCACTCAACATCCATGGTTGAGGAGATGAAGCTTGCCCACTGATGATCCTGTCTAATCTGACCTGTCCATTACAGGAAAGGGAATACCTGTAATAGTCGCTTGCTGGAGATACCCGGAATAACACACCATACTCATCGATATCTCTACACATATTGGGCCCAGCGGTGATTTCGAGGTAAAAATCACCAAAGGTGGGTTGTTCATGAATGCTGAATAAGTATGCGTTTGTTTCGCCAATCGCAATAGTTAGTTCGTTTTTCCCATACGCCACACTACCAGCTTCTGTGTGGGTAAGGGACCATCCTGATGGAGATGAGAAATCATCTTCATACAAAATGTTTCCAAGGTTGGGGCGCAAATCCTCTGTGGGAGTGATGATTCGGGTTGGAAATGCTGTGGGGGTCTCTGTTGGTGGAAACCACACGATCGTCGGAGTAACGGTTATAGCTGGAATAGGGGTATCGATGGGTTGTATTGGTGTGGGAACTGTTGTTGGTGACAGCGTACATGCTGATAATAAATATCCAATACTAATAAACGACAAAAATTTATTCATTCTATTCAACAAAAAAACTCATTGGGTAAAGCGATTTTGTAAGACACTCACAAATAAAAAGCGGATTATCAGAAAGCTGTTGTAAAATTAGTATGTTCATTCTAGCATATACTTACGAATAATCGCAACCCATACTCAAATCTTTATTAAGAGGAGAAGTTATGCGTAAAAAAGTATTCCTTATTACTGGAGCGTCTGGTGAAATTGGCCAGGCACTGGTAAAAAGCCTAGCTAACCAAAATGAAATGCCCATCATCACTCTCGATATAGCTCCGTTGCCAGTAGAGATCCAATCGATGGTGACCTCTTTCCAGGGTGATATTATGGATAGAGCTTTACTCTCGCGCCTGGTCAGTGAATACGAGGTGGATACTATCTATCATTTAGCAGCTTTGCTATCAACCCGCAGTGAGTTTACCCCGGAAGCAGCCCATAAAGTTAATGTAGAAGGGACTTTGGGATTATTGAACCTGGCTTCTGAGCAGTCGGAATGGCGCGACGCACCAGTTAAATTTATCTTTCCCAGCTCCATTGCTGCATATGGCCTCCCCGATTTAGAGACAAAAACTGCCTATACTCGCGTGAGGGAATGGGAATGGAATAATCCCCGCACGATGTATGGTTGTAATAAGCTGTATTGCGAGCAGCTAGGAATTTACTTCAGCAAGTATTATCGACAATTAGCGGCAGAACTACCAGTAATGCTAGACTTTCGCAGCTTGCGTTTCCCAGGTCTCATAAGCGCATTTACCGTCCCGAGTGGAGGTACCAGTGATTATGGTCCCGAAATGCTCCATTATGCCGCTCAAAAGAAACCTTACGCTTGTTTTGTCCATGAAGACGTGCGTATCCCCTTCATGGTCATGCCCGATGCGGTTAAGTCCTTACTCTTGCTAACCGAGGCACCAAAGTCCGCCTTGAAGCATTCTGTCTATAATGTGACCAGTTTCAGTCTCTCAGCCGTTGAATTCCGGGATTGGGTCTTAAAATTCTTCCCCGATGCTCAAATTTCATTTCAACCTGATATAAAACGGCAGGCGATCGTTGATTCCTGGCCGGCTGATTTGGATGATAGCGCTGCCCGTCGGAATTGGTCCTGGGAACCCGACTATGATGTTAACCGTTCTTTTGCTGAATATTTAGTACCTAATATTCGTAAAATGTATCAATAGGATTGAAATTACCAGTACGTCATCTTTGAACAGATAAAACCAGTTACCCTGTGAGCGGTGCGAAGTCTGAGACCAAAGATCAGTCTGTGTTATGGTAATTACCCTTGATTAATAAATATTCATTCTCCGGAAAGGAATCTTAATGCCAACCTCCATGAAAGTTGGTTATATCGGCCTGGGTTTGATGGGAAAATCTATCGCCCATAATATCCTCAAAGCAGGGTTTTATCTGGTCGTTCATAATCGCAGCAAAGCAGCTGTTTCAGAGCTGGTGAATGAAGGTGCTATTCCAGCTGCCTCCCCGGCAGAGGTTGCATCCCAGGTGGATGTCGTCTTTACCAACCTACCCGATTCGCCTGATGTTGAATTGGTTGCATTAGGTGAAAATGGTATTATCACCGGTGCCCATGCAGGTTTGATCTATGTGGATAATTCATCCATTAAACCTGCTACTGCCCGTCATATTGCATCTGTTTTAGGCGAAAAAGGTATCCAGTGCCTCGATGCACCTGTCAGTGGAGGAGATATCGGTGCCCGCCAGGGCACTCTCACTATTATGGTTGGAGGCCCAGCGAATGCATTGGAAACCGTTCGCCCAATATTTGCTGCCATGGGAAAATCGGTGACCCATGTTGGTGATTCAGGTGCAGGGCAAATCGCCAAAGCTGCCAACCAGATCATGGTGGCAGCTCAAATGGTAGCGATGGGTGAGTTATTGATTTTCTCAAAAAAAGCTGGTGCAGATCCCCAAAAAGTAATCGAAGCGATTAAAGGTGGGGCAGCCCAATGCTGGACGCTTGATATCAAACCACCGCGTTTATTTTCAGGTAACCGCAATCCAGGTTTCAAAGCTCATATGCAGGCTAAAGACTTGAACATCATTTTAGAAACTGCCCACCAATACGGCATTCCTTTGCCATCGGCTGCTGTGGATGCCCAGCTCTTCAATGCCATGCTGGAAATGGGCATGGGAGAGCTTGATAATTCCGCTGTGATTGGAGTGCTTGAATTACTTGCTAATTCAAAATTGCTTGAATAAACCTGAAAGAACCACCTGATCTACTGGTTTTTCTTACTTTTTAATCAAATCCATGAACCTGAGATAATATGAGTGCCTGATCACCACTGGAATGGTCAAATCGTATTTTGAAATTATTATTAACCTGTGTACCTGCAACCAAAATAGTTTAAGTGCGTATACAGGATCAGATAACCATACAGGAGCTGTACTGTGAATACCATCGAGCCTGAAGTCCTCAACCAGGTTCAAAAAGGCAATCAAGAAGCATTCACCCATCTGGTTGAGTCATTCCAGAGGTCAGTGTTTAACCTGTGTTATCGAATGTTAGGTGATGCAAGCGAAGCAGAGGATGCCTCGCAAGAAACATTTCTTCGGGTCTATAAGAATATCAAGAACTATGATCACAAACGCCCATTTTCCACCTGGCTATTATCCATTGCAGCTCACCATTGCATTGACCAATTAAGGAAGAGGCGTATGGTTGTTATATCTATGGATGCAGTTCCATATCTCGATCCACCGGATAGCTCTCCAGGACCGGAAAGTTCTTATCATATGCTCGAAGACCAAAAAAAGGTAGAAAATTTACTTAAAACTCTAAATCCACACGATAGAGCGGCGGTAATCATGTATTATTGGTACGATTTTTCATATGAGGAGATTGCACAAAGTCTTTCCATCACTGTCAGTGCAGTCAAGAGTAGGTTACACCGGGCAAGGCTCACCCTTGCACAAACCTGGCAAAAACAAGGCGCGAATAATTTTTCCACTGAAAGGAAAACCCATGAATCACCAGCCTTTTAGAGATTGGTTGCTCTCTGAGGAGAAATTATCTGCCGAACAGATTCGTGAGATGCAGGAACATGTGCGTTCTTGCGAATCGTGTAGGCAAACTGAAAGTGCCTGGACTCAGGTGGAATCAGCATTCCGTGCCATTCCACAAGCACAACCAGCACCCGGTTTTACCAGCCGTTGGCAGGCACACCTGGCTGAATACCTGGCACATAAACAAAAACGCCGAGGTTGGATGATGATCAGTCTGAATGTAGTCATCACCATATCTCTGCTAATATTAGTCATTACCCAACTATGGTCTCTTGTACAGGCACCAGGCCCATACCTGGTAGCATGGTTCACCCGCTTATTTAGCCTGGTTACCATATATTTGACCCTACAAGATATGTTTCGTTCCCTCCCAGGGAGCATTCCATTATTGTCTTTCTTGGGAATGTTCTTACTGGTTGGGATTATCAGCTTCATGAGTGTGCTCTGGTTGGCTACCTATCGAAAACTTAGTTTTGCAAGGAGGATAATATGAAGAAATCTGGATTGAAAGTACTATCTGCAATACTGCTAGCAGTGTTGGTTTTAGGATTCCTGCCAATCACAGCTTATGCAGCCTCACCCGCTGCCGTCGTAATCGGGAATAGTTATACATTGGACAGCAGTGAGACATTAAACGATGACCTGCTAATCTTCGGGGGCAACGTCACCTTAATGAACGGTTCAACCGTTAATGGCAGTATTGCTCTCTTCGGAGGAAGTTTAGACGCTGCAGGGACTGTAAATGGAGAAATTGTTGTTCTCGGTGGAACCGTGAACCTGGCGGATACCTTTGTCTTGCATGGCGATTTGATCACAGCAGGAACATACGTGAATCGTGCTGCAACTGCTCAAGTATTTGGCCAAACATTCACAGGTGAGGACAATCCGTCCATAATTCTCCCAAGTGGGTTGCACCTGCCTGACTTTTCCAGCAATTTCAATCCTGCCCTGCGTATAGGTGGATTTTTCGTACGTCTCTTCCTTTGGGCACTGGTTGCCATGGTAGTAGCGATGTTTGTACCCACCTATTTGACGCGTACCTCTCAAACTGAGCTCACTCAGCCTCTCATCTCAGGAGGATTGGGCTGTTTGACAGTAATCATTGTACCGATTGTCCTGATTTTCCTGGCAATCACGATCTGCCTCATCCCAGTAGCTTTCATCGGGGCATTTCTCCTGGTCCTTGCCTGGGCATTTGGTCTGGTTGCCATAGGTCTTGAAGTTGGCAAGCGTATCAGTGCGATGTTCAAGCGCGAATGGCATCCAGCCGTTACCGCAGGACTGGGGACCTTTGTATTAATGATTGTGCTTAGCGGTTTGGAAACATTCATCCCCTGCATCGGATGGATCCCCAAATTTTTAGTGGGTCTGGTTGGACTGGGGGCAGTCTTGCTAACCCAATTTGGGAGGAAACCTTATTCCCCCACTCCGAGCTTGCCTGAAGAAAATCCGGAAGGCCCTTTACCTGCCGAAACTCAGTGAGGCGGGTAATTAAATAACCATTTCCCCCTTGGATTGGTGATCAGATATAAGAGCTATAGCGAAGTGCTGCCATAGCTCTTATTTTAAAGTAATATGCAAGATTGCACCCAGGATAATCCCCAATTGCCCTAGATGGTAAGTCACCATAGTCTTTAAGCGTGCATGCGAGATTTGATTTATGAATCTGTCCCAACCCAGTGTTGAATCAGACGCATAAAACAATATCGACCCCAGACTCACAGATAATGCGGTGTAAACCGGCCAACCAGGTCTGGTCCAGGTCATCAATGCAGAATAAACCATCAAACTAATCGCCAGAAAATAAATCAACACGGGAATTTTTAAACCACCAATACCCTTTTTCATAAGCCCCGCAACTAATTTTGGATAAAGCCACCAGACAAAGATTCCCAATATAAGTATCAGAATTAACCCCCATAAGTTTAAGTAAGGTGTCAGATCGTTAAAGCCAATCACATAACAAATCTGACCAACCAGAAATGCCACTAATCCAAATATGAACATGTCCCGCGGGACCATCAGGAAAACATCACCTGCCAAACAAAATATTACCCCAAGTGTGAACCATAACATGGAACCACCCAGCCCAACACTTGACCAGATCCACCAAAGTAATGCCAGCATAGTTCCAGGTTTGGTCACATATTCAAGTAGTTTCAACTTTTTATCAGCTGCAATCCAGTCTACGATTGCCAAGATTAATGCAACAATCAAAGGGATGTATGTCATAATTCCTCTCCTTGATCACGTAGAAAACATTTGCTTGACCAGTTTTTCATCATCACGCCAGTTCTTCCGTACCTTCACACGTAGCTGGAGGTAAACCTTCTTGCTGCTCATAGCCTCAATTTCTTTCCTCGAGGCTGTGCCAATTTTCTTTAACATCTGCCCATTCTGACCAATCACTATACCCTTGTGTGATTCCCTCTCTACGAAAATCGTCGCCTCGATATAGACTCCCAGATCACTGCGTTCGGTGAATTCATCGATGCGAACCACAATCCCATGGGGTACCTCATAACGCAAGTAATTGAGACAGGCTTCACGGATTAAATCTGCAGTAATATCTCGCTCGAACAGATCTGTGACTTGCTCTTCGGGGTAAAATGGCTCGCCAGGGGGTAAATGGGTAACAATTTTCTCGATAAGAATTTCCCGGTTATCACCTCTTGTTGCGGAGGTTAAAACATTATGACCTGTTTGTAGCAGTTTTTGATAGGCAGATTGTATCTCGGGTATTTGGCTAGCTTGGACCATGTCAATTTTATTCAAAACCAGTATTAATCTATCGGAGTTAACCGTTGTGTGGAGCAGCCCCGCCAATATCTTATCCTCTTCCGAAGGCATTTGGCTCGCATCGACCATGAACAGCACCAGGTCACAGTGCTCGAGGGCGGAGCGTGCCTCAATATTCATACTTTCCCCCAGCTTGCTGCGGGATTGGTGTACACCCGGGGTATCGATCAGGATGATTTGATAATCATCCGTGGTTAAAATTCCTTCCTGCCTCCTGCGGGTTGTTTGTGGGCGGGGTGACACTGCAGCCACTTTCTGTCCTACGATTGCATTGATCAGGGTCGATTTCCCAACATTCGGTCTCCCCATGACTGCCACAAAACCCACTCTATATTCTCCTGTACGATTATCCATGGGTAAATTCTATCAGGATAAGACAGCCTTGTATACAGGAAAGTCGTCTTCGGAATAAATTTATCTTCCCCTAATCCATCGCATCTTGACCAATAATAATCTCATGATATAATGAGCGTTTGCATGTTCGTCCTGTGGTGTTAGTGATAAAAAATGGATAATTATAAAGGGTAATAATAACGCAAAGCGTGGTGTATAAATATTCACCACGCCTGATTTGTTTCTCGGCAACCATAGTTTAAGCAAAAACGTTTTCCAGGAGAGTAATATGGCATCGAATCTGCCAAGCAAGTCCTACGCTCGAATTACCATCGACCTCAAGCTGCCGGACTTGATCGAAGTTCAGCTTGAATCCTTCCAACGATTGAAAACTGAAGGTCTGGCTGATCTCTTTCATGAAATTTCACCCATAGAATCATATAACAAGGGGATGAAATTATACTTCCCCTCAAGAACCCAGGAATCCAGTGACTGGAAGCTCAGCTACTGGTTTGGGGATTCGAAACACTCGTTAGAAGAATGTGTCGAACGAGATTTAACCTACGCCAGTCCACTGTACGTATCCGTGCTGCTTGCTGGACCAGAGGTGCCCCAACCCATCCAACAGGATATCTTTTTAGGTGATTTCCCGGAAATGACCGAGAAAGGTACATTTATCGTAAATGGGACTGAGCGTGTAGTGGTTTCGCAATTGATCCGTTCACCAGGCGTATATTTTGAGGCACCAATAGATCGTGCTACAGGTCGCTCTCTGGCAATAGCGAAGCTTATTCCCGATCGTGGCGCCTGGATGGAGTTTGAAACCCGAAA
>Ga0154898_1114_pt3 | contig 8362 bp, 10 predicted proteins | sample Rifle2008BG19ft_FD_105870 | JGI IMG/M metagenome (GOLD analysis project Ga0154898, IMG submission 105870) | Chloroflexi bacterium RBG_19FT_COMBO_47_9
AAAGTATCGGAAAACGGCTGGCATCTTTACGTCAGAAGAATGGCCTCACTCAACAAAGTCTTGCCGATCGTCTGGCAATGTCACGCGTGGCTGTCTCCCATATCGAGATAGACTTGACTATTCCGAGTGAGCGCAGCATCACCTTGATGGCGGGAGTTTTCAAGCTGTCGCCCACCGATCTGGTTCAGGGTACTTCCTATCCAAGGGCAAAAGCAGAACGCTTGCCCGTATTGACCACGATCTATACCGCGCTTGAGTTAAATTTAGCATTATTAACCAATGACATAGAATGGCTTGAGCGTTTGGACGACACCCCCATAAAACAAAAGGGTATTCAGGGAGTATTGGGTAAGTGGTATCCAATACTTGAAAAATGGAACAATGAGACCATCGCTGATACTGATTCGAAGATTTATTCGAAAATGAGTCAGATACTAAAAGGACTTAATACTCAGGGGAAACCTCATCTCGAATAGCCATCGGATAATGCTGCTGAAATTTCCATATCTTTCTTGACAATGCGGTATGGTATCCCCAGCAATTTGATGCTTTCAGCCAGTTGATCCGTGCCTGGTGCCCCTCCAAAAGAAGCTGCATCCAGCAACACAACGATCGGTTTGAGCCCCCGTTGCATGAGGAAATCCACCACCAAAGCTTCTTCGCGAAAAGTAGAAGGCGTAATTAAAACCACGGTGCTACCCCGCACCATATGTTTCACTTGGGTTTCGATCAGTGCGTGTAGGGGTAGGTCGCCTTTTGTTTGGATAAGCGCCAGGGCTTCAAGGATCTTCCCTAATTGCCGCCCACCTCGGTCTGGCGAGATCAGTGTTAAATGCTGCCCAGCGCAAGCCAATCCCACTGCTCTCCCCCGCCGCAAATAATCTCTCACCACCGAAGCCGCGATGGTGATGCCATACTCCTCAGTTGAAGGTGGAAGAGGGTATCTGCTTGAACGCGTCCAAAAATCTTTGGCGTAATAATCGGCTGGAGCTTGCTGTATAGATGCTTGAACATTCGAAGCTCCGTCTAAAAATATCCACACATCCGCTAATGGATCCAGCTCGAACTCTTTAACAATCAATCGTCCCCGGCGGGCTGTGCTTAACCAATGGATCCGGTTTAACGGATCGCCTGTATTATAGTCGCGGACGCCGGCAGCATTGGTTGTGACCTGATGCGTTCGTCGGCGTAATGCTTCACCACCGGGTAACAGACCGGGCGGGTTTGGGAATCCTTTAATCTCCACCATCATTGGGTAGACTAACAAGGAATCTTGCTCTGCAATTTCCTGTTCGACTGGGAAAAGCCCAAATAGATCACCAGTTGCAAGTGTGGTCGGGCCAAGTGGGAATACTCCCCGTTTTACCAAGCGAACACGGGCTAAGTAAGACCTGGATTGCCTTCCCATCACCATGGTAAGGACCCGCGAGCCGTCTGATCCTGGTAATGTCGTTTGATCCCGGATTTCCAACCATAAACGTGGAAATCGATTTTGGTTTTGTACCTCGAACCGCTCTTCGAATATTTGCCCAACCTGGGCTCGGATTGTGCGCGCAGAACGTTTGAATAGAATGCTGCGCAACGAAAATAACGACCACAGCCATGAGCCAAAAAACAACAAAGACCAGAAAACCGAAAGCCGGTAATAAAGCCTGCCTCCCGTGGCAAGCCCGGCTAATAAGCTGACTGCCAACAAGGTTAAGACAACTTTTTGTCCGGTGGTCATTCTTATGAATGGGCCTTTAAATCCCCACCCGGAACCGGAACCCGGCTGATAATTTCATCCAATATTTGGTCGCCGCTCAGATCTCGCAAACGAGCTGCCGGTCCGAGGATCACTCTATGGGAGAGAGCGGGTTTCACCAGTGCTTTAATATCATCGGGGAGCACAAAATCACGCCCATCCATGGCTGCGCGTGCCTGACCAGCCCTGAATAAAGCCAGGCTCCCTCTCGGACTTGCCCCCAAGTAAACATCGATGTGCTGGCGTGTCTGACGCGTCAGCTCAACGATATAATGTTTCACAGGCGTTGCAACATAGATGGATTTAATCGCTTCCTGTGCTTTCAGAAGCTCATCGGCTGGTGCCACTTGTTGTAAATCATTCACCGGATGTTGGAATTGTTGTCGCTCGAGAATGCTGATCTCATCATTCATTTCTGGATATCCCAATCTTAATCGCAATAAAAACCGATCCAATTGCGCTTCAGGTAAAGGGAATGTTCCCTCATATTCAATGGGGTTTTGAGTGGCTAAAACCATAAATGGGCGGGGTAGGATATGAGTCACTCCATCCACGGTGATTTGTCGTTCTTCCATGGCTTCCAATAGCGCAGCCTGTGTTTTGGGGGTTGCCCGGTTGATCTCATCCGCTAATACGATCTGCGCCATGAGCGGTCCCGGACGGAATTCGAACTGCGTACTCACCTGGTTGTATATCGATACTCCGGTTACATCACTCGGCAGCATATCTGGTGTGAATTGAATACGGCTGAAAACACACCCCAATGATTTAGCCAGACTGCGGGCGAGGACAGTTTTTCCCACTCCAGGGACATCCTCAATGAGTAAATGCCCTTGACATAAAAGGCTGACCACGGCGAGCTCAACTGGGCTGCGCTTACCCACAATCACTTTTTCTATATTATTGATGATTTTTTCGGTAAATGTCTGGACTGCTGTCATCCTCTGCTCCAATCCCCAGGATTTTCGGAAAAGTAACTTCGATCCGCTCAAATATTATCATATTTTATTGCCATATAACTATACATCTACTCGGGTATGACAATCCAGGTTCATTAGCATAACCGCTAATTTTGTTTTATGTTAAAATCCTCCCGGAGATAAATGCCATGATGACTGCCAAGATCATACTCAATCCATATTCCGGGCGCTGGAAAGGTCTGCAAAAACGTCCCGAGATTGAAAATACCATGAAATCGATAGGCATGGATTTCGATCTGGTAATGACTGATGCACCCAATCATGGGACAGAACTTGCCTATCAGGCTGCCATCGATGGCTTTTCTCCGATCATCTCCGCCGGTGGAGATGGAAGTGTCAGCGAAGTAATGAATGGGATCGTCACTGCTGCTCAAGAAACGCAGACTGAACCCACCCCCATTGGAATACTTCCCTTGGGCACAGCCAATGATTTAATGGTTAATCTGGGCCTGCCAACCGATATAATGGGTGCTGCAAAAGTCATTGCAGCTGGTCATACCCGGAAAATCGACTTGGGACAGGTCCTTGCCTGGGATACCTCGGGAAAGAATCAAAAAAAGCGCTACTTCGATAATAACAGTGCCATCGGTTTGGAACCCAACATCACCCTGATCCAACAACGGATTTCCTGGCTACGTGGAACCATCCGTTATCTCGTGGCAACATTGATTGGAGTAGCCAAAAACCCTCAATGGAATATGCATCTTCAATGGGATGGTGGGGAATACAGTGGACCAGCTACATTGGTTACTGTCGGAAACAACCCCCTCACTGGCGGTGTTTTTTATATGGCACCACATGCAAACCCGTTTGATGGAATTCTTGATTGCGTTTATGGGTATATACCATCACGACTACAAATTTTACGTGTGCTACCTAAAACAATGAAGTCTGGTACAGGAAATTATGTTGAACACCCTTCCATTCATGAAATCAAAGTCAGCTGGTTAAAAATCCATACCGACCATCCCACCCCTCTTCATGCTGACGGTGAAATCCAATTTGAAGCCACTCAGGATATTGAGTACCATATCCTTCCGGACTACCTGCCGGTGTTGATGTATGAAACTTCCAATCAACGGTAGCGGCGTACATTCTCTCTCACTTCCAAAACGCATTTTTATTATATTTTTACGCACATTCTTCAAGCTGCTCTATCACCAATTTGCCTGGGCATACGATTGGGTAGCTTCCATTGTCTCCCTGGGTGCTTGGCAACAGTGGGTCCAATCGATCTTGCCTTATCTGGAGGGTCCACGCACGCTTGAGCTTGGCTTTGGACCAGGTCATTTACAGGTCACTTTACAACAGAAGGGCATTTCAGTTTATGGGCTTGATGAAAGCTCTCAAATGGGGCGGATCACCCACAAACGCCTTACTCGTTTGGGCTTTCACCCGAACCTGGTTCGCGGCTATACCCAAACTCTCCCTTTTGCCTGTGAATGTTTTCATCAAGTCGTGATGACATTTCCTGCTGAATATCTTTTTAGTCAAACGACATTTTCCGAAATCCATCGCGTCCTGATCAAGGGCGGGGTAGCGGTTATCCTCCCTCTGGCGTGGATAACAGGCCATAAACCACTGGAACGTCTGGCAGCCTGGGTCAATCGTATAACCGGTGAAGCGCCAGTTTGGGATGAGGAAACACTTGAACCCCTAAAAAAGCTGGGGTTTAACACCCAATGGGAGATGATTAATTTCCCGACCAGTCAAGTCCTGATAATCCAACTATCCAAATTTCTGGATCTATGACTCAATTGATTGTTTTTATATAAAATATTGTTGTAAAATGTAGCTATGGAAATTCTGTTGGCGGTCTCGAAGATCAATAAATACGCAACCTCAGACAGTGGGGATTCCGTCGAGGTGGTCGAACGTCCCAACGGCGGCATATCCGTGGTGATGGCAGATGGACAAAGCTCCGGCAAGGGAGCCAAACAGGTATCGATATTGGTGGTGAGGAAAGTCATCTCACTACTGTCTGAAGGCGTCCGTGATGGTGCAGCAGCAAGAGCTGCTTCTGACTCTCTCTTCACTGAACGCAAAGGTAAGGTTTCAGCCACCCTCAATATCGTATCCATTGATTTGCAGACTGCCACCATGGTGATCACTCGAAATAATCCATTACCCGTGCTCATCGCCTCGGTACATGAAATATGTGCCTTCGACGATGAATGCGACCCGATTGGTTTATACCGCGACACCCGACCCCTGATCAGTGAGGTGCCGCTCGAGCCAGGATTGACTGTGGTTTTATACACCGATGGACTGGTCCACGCCGGTTCCCGCAGTGGTGAAAGTTTGGACATCAAAACCTTTCTACAATCACTCATTGAAGACGATGTGGATGAGGAAGAGACCAATCCCCAGGAAATCGCTGACGCCCTGCTTGCTCATGCGGTACAGCTTGATCATGGACGACCTGTCGACGACATTACCGTTGTTGTTATCCAGGTGACCAGTCAGAAAAGTGGTTCTGTCCGGCGTATGACTGTCGAGCTCCCATTAAGCTAACCAATCATGGGAATTATGTAAAACAAGTAGCCTGTGCCCATCGTTCATAAAAAACATCGACTACGAAAGCTAAAGGCTGGGTGGCGCGACACCTGGCTTTTACTGGGAGAATTTGCGGTCCCCCTGCTCATCTTTACGTTAACCATATTGGGTGGTGGCATCGGTTACTACTTCCTTGCCAGGTATGCTGGAGAGGCGTTGGCGACCCCCCTCGAAGCGATATATCAAGTCTTAACCATGACATTTTTACAAACTGGGGGTAATTTCCCTCATACCTGGTATCTGGGATTGTTCCATTTCATCATGCCTGTGATCGGTCTGATAATCTTTGCGCAAGGTGTGACGGAGTTTAGTATCATGTTATTTAACCGCCGGGCACGCGGAAAGGAATGGGAGGTTGCTGTGGCATCGACTTATAATAATCATATTATCCTGGTCGGACTCGGTCATTTGGGTTTCCGGGTGGCTGAGGAATTAATGAACGGGGATCAGGATATCGTCATAATTGAAGAAAATCCGAAAGCTGATTTGATTAACAGCACCAAAGCCATGGGGATCCCGGTGATCCAGGACGATGCAACTCGTGAACATGCCTTGGAATCCGCGGGGGTCCAACATGCCAGGGCGATCATCCTTTGCACCCAAAATGACAGCCTCAACCTTAAGGTCGCTCTCAAAGCTCGGCGATTGAACCCCGAGATTCACGTCATTATTCGAATATTTGATGATGATTTTGCCCATGCCTTGCAGGAGCAATTCGGTTATACCGCCTTCAGTGCCACAGGTATGGCAGCTCCGGCATTCGCAGCAGCTGCTTCCGGGGTGGACATGACTCGTCCAATTACGATTGAGGGTCAGTCCATGAGCCTGGCGTATATAAAAGTTGAGCCAGTCTCACGCTTGGTCAACCTTACAGTCAGTGAAATCGAGCAAACTTATAACCTCAGCGTGGTGTTTATCCGGCGAAATGGCATGTCAGATTTCCATCCACCCGCAGATTGTCACCTATCAGAGCAGGATGTGATGGCAGTCTTGGGTGGACCTAATGAAATCAGGTCTCTTGCTGGCGATAACCACGCAGCCGATTGAATATGGGTGAGAAATGGTAATCGGGGTGGTTGGTCCATGTGGTGCTGGAAAGTCCTCCTTGGTGGCAGGTTTAAAATCCCATGGTTATCTGATCAGACACATCGCTCAAGAGCATTCATACGTTCCTGACATGTGGAAAAGGCTGACTAATCCGGATATCCTGATCTATCTGGATGTTTCCTACGAAAACACCATCCGAAGGCGAAAACTGGATTGGACGTACCAGGAATATGCTGAACAGCTGCGCAGATTGAGTCACGCCCGCCAACATGCAGACCTGGACTTGGATACCAATCCCCTGGATTTTGAGGATGTCATCCGATCTGTAATATCTTTCATTAATTCTTACAGCACAAGAACCAAACCGAAATAGACAATCCTCCTGAATGGGAGTATAATCCTCACCGCCAGTCGATTCTGGTCGATTAGCCAGCATTCGGCTGGCGTTTGCGTGTCAGGTGGAGGTTGAAACCGCAAGATGAGCCGAACTTATAGACTACTTATCCTCATCGCATCGATCCTGCTAGTGGCAGTTTATATTGACCTGCCTGAAAGCCCCGGGATCCACTTTGCCGGAATAAACCGCGATTTTACTACCCGGCTGGGATTGGACCTCGTCGGTGGCGTTCAGGCATTGTTGGAAGCGGATGTCCCATCTACTCAAACTATCGATCCCAATGATATGAGCGTGGCGGTGCAGATCGTGGATAATCGGGTCAATGCTCTGGGGGTTTCAGAAGCAGTCGTACAACCGGCAGGGCAACGTCGCATCGTGGTAGAGCTTCCGGGAGAGACCGATCCCGAAACGGCATTGGCGACGATCAAACAGACTGGTCTATTGGAATTTGTGGATATGTCGGGCATCTCCGATCAGGTGGCAGCCTCTCTCGTGCACACCAAAATCAATACCGATTGGGCACCCGGTGGGAACAACTCTTCACAAACCATCACCCTTGAGCCCACTGCAACGGTGACACCCACGATTACTTCAGGAGTACCTATCACTCCGACGGTAGAACCCACCTCCACTGCTCCTCCCACCTTACCGGTCAATACTGGACCAACCTTCCATACAGTCATGACGGGGGCAGAGTTAAAAAATGTCGGTGTTGAAACCACCCAGGGTGGAGGCTACGTGGTTGGTTTTGAATTGAGCCCTGAAGGGACACAGATATTCAAGGATTTCACCTCCAGTCATGTGGGTTATATCCTGGGCATCGTCCTGGATAAAGAAGTCATTTCCATCCCATCGATCAATACTGCCATCACCGGAGGGCAGGGTGTTATCGAAGGACGCTTCACTTCCGATGAAGCGAACACCCTGGCAGTCCAATTGAAGTACGGCTCATTGCCCATCCCCCTCAAAGTGGTAACGAGCTCGACGGTCGGACCGACCCTCGGGCAAGATTCGCTCAGAAAAAGCCTGACGGCCGGTCTGATTGGGATGAGCGTGGTGATTTTATTCATGGCACTGTATTACCGCCTGCCAGGGGTCGTTGCTGACCTGGCCTTATTGTGTTATGCATTGTTCACCTACGCATTATTCCGCCTGATCCCGGTTACATTGACCTTGCCGGGCATCGCGGGGTTTATTTTGAGCGTCGGCGTTGCAGTGGATGCAAACGTTCTCATTTTCGAGAGGATTAAGGAAGAATTACGGGCTGGCAGGGCACTGAGGCAAGCGATTGACCTGGGATGGAACCGAGCCTGGCCTTCGATCCGCGACTCCAACTTTTCTACCCTGATTACCTGCGGCATCCTTTTCTGGTTTGGAAACACATTTGGAGCCAGCATTGTTAAAGGATTTTCTTTAACCCTGGCGATAGGTGTCATGGTAAGTATGTTTACCGCCATCGTGGTGTCACGCACTTTCTTACATCTGGTATTGGATAATATTAACTTTACCCGCCATTCACGCTGGTTTGGTGTTTAGGAGCCCTCAATGATTGATATCGTAAAGCGGCGTTATTTATACTTTGGGATCTCCTTATTGGTCATCATCCCAGGCATGATCGCGATATTGGTGTGGGGCTTA
>Ga0154898_1239_pt1 | contig 8256 bp, 9 predicted proteins | sample Rifle2008BG19ft_FD_105870 | JGI IMG/M metagenome (GOLD analysis project Ga0154898, IMG submission 105870) | Chloroflexi bacterium RBG_19FT_COMBO_47_9
AACCAGGATTTGATTGCGTGCGACTCTCCCTTATCGTTTTTGTTCAACACCCTCATAGCTCGATGCACATCACCGCCTCATCATCCCTCCACTCACCAGTGCACGTAAAGCCATACTTCCGATAGAACAGCTCAGGACCCTCCTCACCAGGATGGCAACTCAGGCTCATCATCTTTGCACCCGGGCGGGTGCGTACGTATTCCAATAACAGGTCCATAGCGCGTTTACCAAAGCCAAGCTTCTGGTAACGACCATCGATCATATAACGCCACAAGAAGTATTCCTGCACATCAGGATCATCATACAGCATTAGGAAACCGACTGGGATCTCATCCGCATAAATAGCGCGGAACCAGGCTTTAGGCTCGAAATATGCCTGAGCGATCGAATGGGAATTGGGAGCTACGAAATGCTTCTGTTGCTCATTTACCTCCAGCCGGCAGATGGTGCGAACAGTTTCAGCGTTCACTTCACGCAGGCTTACAAGCGATTCTCGCGTGAGTGTGGGAGTTTCAATGTTCATTATGCTCATCCTTGTAAACTGAAATCCTCTCCAAACAGGAGCCCAGCGATGCCAGCCGGAGATATGTACACAGATATGGTAGGAATAATGGATGATCATGATCTGCATAACTTGCTTGAGGCTGGGCTCGTCTGAGTCATTGGAGCCTCATTGATCCTATCGATGATTTAATTATATCGCTTCCAGAAGCGGTTCTATAATATACCGATAATGGGGCGAATGTGAGCTTCATCAACATTTTGCATAAAAAAAGTATGGTATTCGAAACCAAAATCAGGCTGTCTTCTGACTTCTAATATGAAAACTATTTTTTAATGACTAATTGGTTAGCGCTAATTGCTAATGAAGAGTAGCAAATTCCTAACCGTTCATCGTTTAATATCCTCCATGTTATAATCCTTCCCTTGTAAGGGATCACATGCCATTCTGGACCATCTTCCTCATCGCTATTGGACTTGCCATGGATTGTTTCGCCGTCTCTCTCGGGGTAGGCACTGCTGGAACCGCCACCGGTCCACGCCCCACTTTCCGGCTGTTCTTCCATTTTGGCTTATTCCAGGCAGGGATGACCTTGCTGGGCTGGTTGGCGGGGAAGACCGTGGTCACCTACATAGCCAGCGTGGACCACTGGGTGGCTTTTGGACTGTTAACTTTCGTGGGCGTACGCATGATCCGTGGTGGACTACGCAAGGAGGGGGAAGAGCCTGCCATCCCGGACCCCTCGCGTGGTTTAACCCTGGTGATGCTGAGCGTCGCTACCAGCATTGATGCCCTGGCAATCGGCTTAAGTCTGGCCTTACTTGAAGTGAATGTTTTTTGGTCTGCGGTTATCATTGGTGGGGTATCGGCTGCACTTTCCCTGGTGGGACTCACCCTCGGTAACCAGCTTGGTATGCGCTTTGGCAAGACGATGGAGGTGATTGGCGGGGTAATCCTGATTGGTATCGGCTTACGCGTGCTGGTCACCCACCTGTTTGGGTAGGATAATTTCAATTTTAAGGCGCAGTATCGTTACACCCCTACTGAGGTTAATCGAAATGAATCTCACTAACCTAATCAACCGCTCCTCTCCACCCCTCCCCTGGGATGAAGGGGATAACATCCCCTGGAACGAGCCTGGTTTCTCTCGGCGCATGCTTGACGAGCACCTTTCCCAGGCGCATGATACTGCATCCCGCCGATTTGCCATCATTGATCAACACGTGGATTGGATCCACAACAAGTTGCTCGCAGGTCGTCTCACCACCATCCTCGACCTTTGCTGTGGGCCAGGTTTTTATACATCGCGCCTTGCGAAACTAGGCTATACCTGCCAAGGCATCGATTATTCACCTGCCTCCATTGAGTATGCCATCTCGACTGCAGAACGTGAGCAACTCGCCTGCACTTATAGCTGCCAGGATATCCGCCAGATTGAGTTTCCTCAAAATATTGATTTGGTAATGCTCATCTATGGTGAATTCAACGTTTTCCGCCCAAACCATGCTGGGATCATCCTGGACAAGATATGGCATGCGCTTGCTCCTGGAAGCATCCTGCTGATGGAGCCTCATCCATTTTCACTGGTAAAACACTTGGGGGAAGCACCTTCATCATGGTATTCCTCCTCTGGTAGCTTATTATCAGAACGTCCTCATGTGGTTCTACAGGAAAACTTTTGGGATGAGATCACGAAAACTGCCACGAGCCGGTATTTCGTTCTGGATGCCCAATCAGGAAAAATCACCCGTTTCGCCCAGAGTATGCAGGCGTACCAGGACGAGGAATATCGCTCGTTATTAATTTCCCACGGATTCAAGGATGTTCAACTATTACCGGGATTGTTAGGCGAGGGTCTCCCGCAGGATTTAATTGCCATTATCGCCAATAAGTGCATCATAAATGAAGATTCTTGAATACACTATCACGAGCGATGGAGATATCCTGATCATAAACTAACATAAATGAATGTTTATTTTTTTTACAATATTGATTACAATATAGATTAACGCTGAGATCGTACTCATTAAACATCTTCGAAATAACATGGAAAAATACACCGACGCAGACTCATTGACCCAATACATCCTGGATGAAGTGTTCAGAGTGTTCAAGCAATCACCTGAATCGTGGGTGCGGCGTACCTTTGGTCCGGGATTGTACATACCCGCCCACCGTTTTGCCTCATTGGCTGCCACGTTTGACCGCTACGTGGCTGACTATGGCTTTCGTGAGGCTGCACGGCGTATCATCTCGAAATATATCCAGGGATTCGAAGCGTATAATACTGAAAACATCCCTCAGGAAGGTCCTTTGCTGATCACTTCCAACCATCCTGGCACGATTGATTCGCTGGTAATCTCTGCCAGTGTACCCCGCCCCGATTTGAAGATCGTCGCCACCGGGATACCATTCATTCATGGTTTACGCAATGCAGCTGACCATCTTATCTATACCCCTAGGAAGGGCGTCCATGAGCGTATGATGGTGGTGCGCGAAGCAATCCACCACCTCAAGGATGGGGGTGCGGTTCTGATTTTCCCCAGCGGCCGCATCGATCCTGACCCAGCACTATCTCCTGAGGCAGTTAATGACCTGGGGAGATGGTCACATAGCGTTGAGTTGATGTTGCATCAAGTACCTCAAACGCAGGTGCTACTCACTGTAGTCAGTGATGTGCTTTCAGCTCGCTGGCGTTGGAATCCCTTCGTACGTTTGATGGGGGATGAACTCAAACAGCGTACAGTGGCTGAATTCCTGCAGGTTATCCAGTCGATCATCTTTCCATATATCAACCGGATTTCCCCACGGGTCACATTTTCAGATCCGCTCACCACGGATGATCTGGCAAATATGGGGGAAGGGATACTGGACGGGATGATTGAGCAAACACGTGCCTTGATGGTAGATCACATGGCAGAGGGGCAGAGGATGCTGCCAGCGAATACGTAGTTTACCTCTTCTGCCATCAACGATGGCGGCTACAATTTTTAATTTGTTGCAGGAATTGGTGATCCCGATCTTTGTAGTTAAGAATCTATCTAAAATCCATATTACACGATTTGAGAGTCTTCGCTTTATTATATGCGCCCATGCTGGCTGTTTGATCGTGGAGCCAGTCGAATAATAAATGTTATGTTCGTCATAAAAAGAAAATTCCCTCTCCCATACCTGGAAGAGGGATTCAATTTATTATCTCAATGAATTTATGGATTTTGCATTTTTCCTTCGATAGTTAACCCTGACGCATCAACCAGCACCCGCTCGTCCGTAAAGGTAAATGTACGGTTATCCATACCCACATCGAAGACCTCAATCACAAAAGTCTGGGCATCCTTCCAATAACCACGCTGTAATGATCCTTCTGGTGACTGGCGATATTGCCCATCCAGCCCAATCTTCCAGGTTACTTCTTTACCGAGGAGGTCCAGGTAGATGGTTGCCTCAGCAGGATCGTTGAATTCAAGCGCAGCACTTTTCAGCATAGCCGGATTCGGTTCAAATATATAGGTTTTCCCTGAGATCTCCGCCGCGGTTTGAGGGACTTCTCCTCCAGGCAGGGCAGGTAGTTCCTTCACCAGGGAATCCATTGCAGCTTGGAGCTGTGCAACCCCATCGGGATTGGCTGGCAAAGGATTGGCTGGATCGATGACAGTGGCAGCGATATATGGATCAATCTGGTCATACTCAAATCCACTTCCGGTGGTGACCACGATGGCATTTAATGATGGAACGACAAATAACTTCTGCCCGCCGCGCCCATATGCGCTGAAGCTGCTTTCATTAACCCACCAACCATACCCATAATCATCATCACCGGCGTTTACCTGAGATGTGACCGCCTGCGCCACCCAGTCAGCAGGGACGATCTGCTCACCTTCCCAAATACCGTTAGCCTGGAATAGATAACCGATCTTGGCTGCATCCTGTGGGTACAGATGCAGGTCTCCCCAGCCGCGCGTGTATCCCTGCGGATCCCCTTCCCAAATTGCTCCTTTTATTCCCAGCGGTTCAAAAAGGTATTGTTGTGCAAATTCCAACGCGGTCATTCCAGTCGCCTCTTGTAGAATTGCCGAGAGCAGGTGCATGCCAGGGCTGTCATAGCAGAAACTCTTACCCGGTTCCTGGACCATCTTGCGGTCGAGAGCATGCTGCACCCAATCGGGTGTGGAAGTCATTGCCCGAATCGTCGGCTCGTCTCCAGCCACGCAGCCTGACTCCATGCCATTCACATTGCCTGCCAGGTGCCTGACGGTGATGCGTTCCTTGCGTTCATCCATATTGGCGATCGTCCGATCAGGAAAATAGGAAAGCATGGATTTGTCCAGGTCAATTTTACCCTGCCCGGCTGCAATGCCAATCAGTGTAGTCATGACGCTCTTAGTCACCGAAGCCAAGTCATGCGGAAATGCTCCGTCGTACGGATTGTAGAAATAGGTATCCAGCAGCACCTTACCGTTGCGGATAATCATCAGGCTGTTGACCGGGATGTTTTGCTTTTGGATTTCCTGGATTGCCTCTGCCAGCTTGACCGAACTTATGCCTTGTTCCTCAGGCGTGCTGGTCTGCCAACCTTCGGTAGGCCAGTAGGAAGGGGTAAAGGTTTGAGCTGGCTCGTCCTGTTTTGGAATAAGGACGATTGCCAGAATCACCAGGATCAACACAGCTCCGATACCTATGGCGATATATTTTGTTTTCATTTTTTTCTTCCCATTTCTCTTATGTAATTAAGGTTTCTTTTAGTTTTGGTTTCGGTTGAGTGGTAAGCCCGTCTCCATCTTGGAGAGGTTACATCTTTGACAGGAGTTCGGCTTTCTTTTTCTCATAATCATCTTTGGAGATCAAATCCTCATCCAGCATCTTCTTGAGATTCTCGAGCTTTGTTTTGGTATCCTCTGCATCTACCTTGGCAGGTGCATGGACCACGCCCGCCCGCTTCTTCGATTGCCTTCCCAGCCAAGTGCCCAAGATAAGGATAATGACGATGAGCAGGACGATTGGGAGCACACAGTAGAGCAGAAAGCCTTTGGTAACCAGCCCGATCGCAAATGGGGCAATGTCAGTGCTGGTAGTTCCTTCCACAGTAGCCCCAGGAGCCTGGCGCACGACACTGTCGGAACTGGATAGGATCAAATCCCCGTGGATGACGGCACCTTCTACCATGTAAACATCTCCGGAAGTCAACACCACATCCCCACCCACCTGGGTATCCTTACCCATGTGCAACTCTCCGCTGGTCAGCATGATCGTGCCTGTCACGCGGCTATTTTCTTCCATTATGACCGACCCCGAAGTGACAAACAAGTTACCACGCAGGGTTTTGCCTTCCTTCAGCACGTAATTTCCCGAGAAAGAAGCAGACATGCATCCGGTCAGTAATAAGGTTGCCAGGACCAAGATGATGAACATAATTTTTCGGTTCATGATATTCGCTCCATTCCTTTATCAATTTGGGAATGCATGGATAGATAACTTCCATAACACCGAGTCTCTAGGGTTGAATTTGAGTCTGGGACTTATCCTTAAAGAGGAGTGCCCCGATGTACCCAGCAATGAAGCCAACGATAATGTCGAAGAGCACGGCAATCAAGGTTCCCACGACATTAAAAAGAGTAGCCTCGATCCCACCTATTTCGATTTGATCCTCAGGCGGCATGACCGCATTGAGCTGGTTGATAACTCCCGCAATTCCAGCTGCACCAACAAAGCTGAGCATAAAGCCAATAATCCCGGCAATTGCACCTGCAGTAACACCCACCCAGATGCCTTCCTTGGTGCTGAGGGTGCCCGACATGCGCTTGTACAGCCAGGTGGCGAAAAGTGGGCCCACCCAGAAGCCAGCGCAGATCAGGCAATTTACCAAGTTCACGAATGGGATATTGGTAAGAAGCAGCGTGATAACTGCTCCAACCAGACCAGCGATTAAAATATTTTTTGTGTTCATTTTATTCTCCTTTTTATGATTTGTTTGCATGGATAGCGTCAATCAGCGCCAAATAAGAGCTGCCTTTTTGTACGAAAGCATCCGCACCGGATCTCATGGCACGCTCAATATCATCATTTTCTGAATGGACACTTAAAATGACAACTCGCCTGGCAAGCAGGCGACCTTTGATCTGCTCGGTGGCTTGTAAACCGTCAAGCACGGGCATTTCCAGGTCCATGATGACCACATCGGGATGGTATAGCTCAGCCTGCTGGATAGCCTCCAACCCATCGCCAGCCTCGCCGACAACCTCAATCTCATTGGAAAGCTGAAGGAGAATCCGTAAATCCTCCCGCACTTGGGGCATATCATCCACGATCAACACACGTACGGTAGATTGTTCAGATTGAGAGGTGGTATTGGATGGCTGCATAAGTGACTCCAGGATGAATTCACTGTCATCATACACGAGTCATCGGACATTTACATCCATCCGGGGTTGGATTATTTTAATCAACCCAGACGATTTTTTCTGTACAACTATGGATGGATCGTTCGAGGTCTTTAGACCTAGGACCTGAGAAGTATCCCCGGTAAAAGTGACTGTTTACTCTTTTTGTGGACGTAATTGAGCGATCAGGCTACGCATTTCGCTCAGTGCTTCCTGGGCTAACTCTTGCAGTTTTTCCAGCTGTGAACGAACCCGCTCAGGCTGTCGTTCCAGGAAGATTTGTGTTGAACGAGTGTTGAGTACAATACTAAATATGGTCTGCGAGACCGAGTCATGCAGCTCACGTGCCAGGCGGTTTCGTTCTTCGATAGCAGCAATTTGTTCCGCCTGTGAAGTATAAGCTTGCAGTTGGATGTTTTTATCTTGCAGCTCTCTCAAGATTGCCTCGCTTTGTTGGTTTGCATGCTCTCCCTCACGATTGGCGATTACATATGCTAAAAATATAATACATCCAGCGATTGGCGTCATGGAGAGGGCTAAACCAAGGATCCATCCATACCAGTAGACCAGGCAGATCAGGATGAGTGCACAGAACGTCACGCACCATATCCACCGGCTTTTTCCTGGCAAGACCAATGCCATTTGATAACACAGCAGGACAAATTGGGCTGTCAGGAAGTCAAGGTGGGGAGGAAGCGCCAGTAGGCTTACGATGATGATCGATTGAACCAAAAAAATGGTGTGAAGAAGCCCCACAGGTAAAGATGGGCGTAACATAACCAGGATGAATAAGAGCAGAAATACCAGCTCCAGTCCAGCATACCAGGAGATTAGGCCGGGAATCTCCAGGTAAATTAAGGTTAATACACGGACGATGATAGCACCGCAAAATACATACAGCGCAATAACGCCTACCTGAATAGGACTTGATGCATGTAGCGTGTGTTCTCTATTGACTGCCATTTGTGTTATGCCATCCTACGGAGCATCAACCAGCTTGTTCTTGATGGCATATATCGCCAGCTGGGTGCGGTGGTCCAGATTCAACTTACCAAGAATATTGCTGATATGTGTTTTGACGGTTTTTTCACTGATGAACAGCTGCTGAGCGATTTCCCTGTTATTTCGACCCAGCGCAACCTGCCTGATGACTTCTCTTTCACGCTCAGTAAGCTGTTCCACAGGGGTCTCCTGGGGTAAACTCTTCGTCTGCGATACTTGCTCCATTAATTTACGGGTGATATCTGGATGCAAGCGTGCTTCTCCGTGGTGAACTGCCCGGATGGCTTCCACCAGGTCATCCGGTGAGACATCTTTAAGCAGGTAGCTGGCTGCCCCTGCCTGGATGGCAGGAAAGACCTTGTCATCTTCTGAAAA
>Ga0154898_1069_pt4 | contig 8189 bp, 8 predicted proteins | sample Rifle2008BG19ft_FD_105870 | JGI IMG/M metagenome (GOLD analysis project Ga0154898, IMG submission 105870) | Chloroflexi bacterium RBG_19FT_COMBO_47_9
GAGCAGATTGTTTGGTGACCTCTCGGCCGCATACCGGGCAATGGGGAATGCCAATACGGGCATACAGTAAACGCAGATAGTCGTAAATCTCGGTAACGGTGCCAACGGTGGAACGGGGGTTGTGGGAGACACCTTTTTGGTCGATAGACACGGCGGGGGAGAGACCCTCGATGTAATCCACGTCGGGTTTGTCCATCTGACCGAGAAATTGGCGTGCGTAAGCGGAGAGAGATTCGACGTAACGACGCTGTCCTTCAGCAAAGATGGTATCAAACGCCAGGGAGGATTTCCCAGAACCGGACAAGCCAGTGATAACCACCAGTTTATCGCGGGGGATCTCAACTGTGATATTTTTTAGATTGTGGACGCGGGCACCAACCACCCGGATAACGTTTGCGGTCATAATCCCTTATATTTTTCAGTTTTCGATTGTAAGGCAGTACAATACATCCAAATGAGGAATATGTATCTATGTCAGAGAAGTAATGATCATTAATTATAGCACAAATGTTTTATAAATAAAGGGTGCTCTTAATATATGGACTATCTGGAATAGCAAAAAGCGATTATACCAGGACTTCTTGGTGCTGTAGATCTCTTCTATGAAAATCACATTGACCACCCTGGATTTACAATCCGAGCAACAAGGGAAAGCGATGTATGCTAGAATCAACCCATGGATATTTATAAGAAGGTAAGCAAGCTATTTTCCTCGCCTGATTCAGCAAAGACAGATCGAATAATGTATTTATATGTGCAATGTGACAAGTGCGGTGAGATGCTACAGGCAAGGGTGGACATGTGGAATGAGCTCTCTCCGGAGTTTGATGGAAAAAGCGACGATGCACTTTACTATCATTGTAGAAAAGTGCTGGTTGGCGAAAAAAGGTGTTACCAATCAATTGAATTGACACTTAAATTTAATAAAAATCACAAATTGATTGAGAAGCAAATCAACGGGGGAAAATATATAGAGGAAAAAGAGTTTAACAATCAGGAATCTTGAAGCTCAACCATCTCAGGCATGGTGATGATGTGAAAAGCCAGGGTTTCGAGATCATGGGCTTTGACCGAGGCGTTTCCAGTTGAGCGGATTTTATCGATATGTGCGAGGATGAGGGGCTCATTACCAAAGTATGAGTCCATGACTTCCTCGTCGTTGAGGATATCTTTCACCCCCAGCTGCTCATAGATTTGGCTGACCAGGCCATACCCCCAGTCTTCCACTACACCCAACTCATCAGCAAGCTCGCGTCGTTCCATGCTGAACAAGAATGCCAAGCGGGAGACGTCTGCCTGATGCCTGGAGAGGGTGCTTTGCAGGGTATGCCTGCCGTCCAGGAAGACGCAAGGGCGAGGCAATGGATAACGTATTGAGGAAGCCAGGGAACGGACACCCTCGGTGACAACGAATTTCCCTGAAAGAGCATAATCAATAGCCCAAGCCAGGGAGTAACTGATTTCAGATTTAAGGATATATCCAACAAAGGTAGGGTGAATCATGCGACCGAGCACTTCCGGATTGGCTCGAATGCCAGTGCATAAAATGGCAGGTGGATTTTTTAGACCTGAGATGGCTCCTAAGATTTGTGGAATCCAATCCTCTCCACCAGGAATGTCGGTGTCCATGAGGATAAGATCAACATAAGAAACTTTCTGATGCAGGAAGGGGATGATTTTTAAGGGTTGGTCGAATTCACCGGCGAGTCGGGTGCGCCAGTCACGCGCGGCCAGGAGAGCCATCCAGTTACGGGCGAAGGGATCATCTTCAAGGATGAGGATTTGGAATTCGGTTTTTGGCATTGGAATACTCCAGGGGAGATTATATACGATTTATCGATTGTCCGAGAAGTGTTGGGATATCATCCCGCCTTTCAGTCGTGTCAGCGGATTTAATATCGGATTAGCGGATTTTGTAGGACAGACGGGTGAATGAAGTTAGAAAAAGAACCTCCTCCCAGCTCCCCCAATTCCAGAGTGGTAATTAGGGGAGGAGAAATTATACATGTTTACCTCTTTGTGCTAAATTACTGATGAGGGTGGGCAAGATATCTACCTTACGTTATTGATCAAGATTTAAAGTTGGGGAGATAGGCTTTGTTTTGCTCAAACATCTGCTTGACCATCTGCTCGATCTCAGAAAGTGAGAGGACTGCTGAGGTGAGGGGGTCATTCAAGATGGCATGGTAGACCAGACGCGCATCTCCGGTAAGGGCAGCTTCCACAGCCATCTCTTCGATCTGAGCGGTCAGGTTGGTGAGAGCAGCACACTGGGGTGGTAAGTTACCGACATGTACCGGCTCAAAACCTTTTTGGCTGACCCATACAGGGACCTCCACACACGCATTGTGGGGCAGGTTGGTGATCAGATTGGTGTTGGGGACATTACCATTGAAATGGAAGGGCTCGCCACCCATCAGGGCGCTGATGATATGGGCAGCATATTCCTCACCCCGTGCCAGATCGATGGGAGTATCTTCGGTAAACCATTTTCGGGCTTCAGCCTTCCAAGTACGCTCAACTTGTTGATATTCTTTCAGGATGTATGCATACTCACCAGGATTCCAGCCTGTGCCATGGATGCAATATTTTTCAATCAGGTCAGGGCGTTTGCGGAACCAGGCATTGTATTCCGAGTTATGGCCACTTGACTCGGTGACAAAATAGTCCAGGTGTAAAAACATCTCATTGCGAACGATTTCCTCATTATATATTTCTGGACGCTGGATTATGGCTTTTCGAATCAGGGGGTAGGCATCCTTGCCATTCCAATCATATTTCAGATACCAGGCCATATGGTTCAGACCTGCACATGTATAGGTGATCTCATTATACGGAGCACCAATCCATTCGGCGAGCATCATGGCAGTGCCCTGTACACTGTGACAAAGACCGGTCATCTGGATGGAACTGCTTCGTTGGATGGCACGACAGAGCATTGCCATTGGATTCGTGTAATTCAACAGGGTAGCGTTTGGACACACACGCTCCATGTCTTTGACGATATCTAACATCACGGGAATGGTTCGCAAGGCTCGGAAGATACCAGAGGGTCCACGGGTGTCCCCAATATTAATATCCACCCCATATTGTTTGGGGATTTCGATATCGTAACGCCAGACTTCGGTGCTTCCAGAGAGAATGGTAACCAGGACAATATCGGCATCCTGTAAAGCTTTTACTCGATCCAGGGTCGCAGTGACCCTGGCAGCGTATTTTCCCATGTCAATGATACGCTGGACGGATTTCTGGGCAAACTCCAGACGTTCGGGGTTGATATCCATCAAGGCAAAGGTGACATCCTGAAGTAAGGGGAAGGTGAGGATATCCCGGACGAGATCTCGAGTAAAGCCCAAGCTGCCCGCGCCGATAAATGCAATTTTGATCATAATACCTCCTGTGGAGCGAATGGATAGTTTATTATAACTTAGCTGCTTCTTATGATAACTTGGCTTCGTCTATTGATACTTGGGGTGTAGATTTAAAAAAAGCTGGTGAGGATCCCCGTCTTATTCATAGTGGAATTGTGACTTGTTATTAATGAGGTGAATAAAGGCATTATTGGAGATTGCTTCGACTTGCTGCATAGAACGCAGATCGCAAGTCTCGCAATGACAAATAAAGTATATGGAAAATAATCCCGGAAAACTTTTCTTCGATGCTTGAGAGAGCCACCTGTGAAAGGGGATGAATTACGTTAGCATAAAGGATTTGATTTCAGGAGGGTAAATTGGAGCGGATAACTAGATTGCCGCTGGATTCTGGATCAAAAGCATCACCATTCAGATTACCAAAAGAGGTGATGCACTCAAATCTGGCTTGAGATATGGCTGAGACCAACTCATCCTGCAGAAGTGGACGCAAGCGAGAGCTAACCACATTTTGTGACCAATTCCCCTGACCTTCTCGTTTAAGAGTAACCATATTGAAAGTGAGCAAACCATCGGGATCAAAATCATAGAAGCGCTGAAAGATTCTCTCGGTGTTGGCTTCAGAATGTGATTGGGGCTCCATCCATCGGCAATGATGATTCATTACTGCATCAAAGTTCCGATTCTGGATCAGGAGCAATCCACCCGGTTTCAGGCATAGGGCGAAATCAAGCAGAGCTGCTTCAAGCTCAGAGCGGGACAATAAATGCGGCAATGAATTTCCAAGGCAAAGCAGAGCATCGAAAGCATGTGCACCGAATTTATTCGCCAATGCACTAAAACCAGCAACTTCGAATTGGACCTGAGTGCCAGCAGAGTTGGAATTCGCGCGTGCCTTTTGGATCATGCCAGAACTGATATCGGTACCGCTTGCCTGATAGCCGAGTTGAGCCAGGGCAATCGCATGCATGCCGGTACCGGTGGCAGCGTCAAGTATTGATCTGGCATTAACTTGTTGCAGTTGCTCGATAATAAAAGGAAGCTCGAGTGATAGCCTGTTTTGCCAATTGACGAAACGATCATAGTCTGAGCTGAAGGAATCATACATTGCATTCACCATGGGTTGCCTCTGATTCGAGCAAATAGTTGTTGATGCATTATAGTTTATTCAAAAGGTAAGAAATCGATCTGAAAATGAATATCTATTTAATTGCTTGGTTAATATAAATCATTATCGATTCTCTACGGTTTCTTCATAATTTCTTCATAGTGAGGTGATATGCTTAACCGAGAATAAGTAGATGGAGGTAGAAAAATGAGTAAAACATTGAAATGGATCCTATACATCATCCTTGGGCTGGTGGCTCTGGCAGTCGTGGCAGGGCTTGTAGCCATGGTATTTAACGGATATGGCTATAGCATGATGAGACCTGGCATTCGGATTATGGACCATATGAGATTCTATTACAACCCGGTACGCTCGATATTTGGTGGTCTATTGTGCCTGGGCATTATCCTGCTGATGATCGTCGGGATTGTGGCATTGGTTTATGCACTTACAAATAGCAATAAGCAAACTCAAACAACTACACCTGCTCAAATCACCACACCTTCACGGACATGTGGAAATTGTGGAAAACCGGCACAGGAAGACTGGAAAACCTGCCCGTATTGTGGAAATTCCTTGGATGCAGATCAGCCATAGACCACGGAGGTCACATCCACACAAATTTTTAATCATTAGAATTAACGAGCTGCGGAGAATTCCATGAGATTGTAATCTCCGTAGCTCGTGTATTGTTTGTCAACATATTGTGATGTGAACAGAATGTGAAAGATGACCACAACTAGAAGTAGCCATGTTCACCATTCATCAAGATAGGTGATCAGAACATCACTTTATTGGCAAATAAGATCAATCATCAAGCCGATCCAGGTTATAAATTGAGCCAGCTACCAATCCCTAATCCCTTTGCCCGGCGATAGATTTCGGGTGCCACAGCCATATCATCCATAGCTAGCCCAAGATTAATAGCCAATGTCCGTTCTGATGGGCTTTGACGCCCTGGCTTGAGACCAGCAACAATCTCACCCAGGTCGGCGTACGGGTCTGGAGTGGTTTGGAAATAGCCGACAGATTTATAGTACTGGTATTGGGCGTGGTCATCGGTGCTGATACGGTTCATTTGAGATAAAGCCTCACCAGTCCAGTAGCTATCAAAATCCACGGCACTACCGAATGCACCAGGTTGTAACCAATCCTTCTGAATGGTGGGGGTGGGGTGTTTGAGAATAGGACCCGAGGTAACCACCAAATCGCTTTCAACAACAGCGTGTTTGGGATCTTGCACACCGACGACCTCAATGCCAAATTTCTCAGACATTTCGGCTACATATTGTCTTTGGACCTCGGGGAGAATGTCATAGGCGAAGATTCGCTCAATTGGGAAGAGGACTTTCAGCGCTTCCAAGTTGGTTCGTCCCTGAACTCCGCATGCAAGGATAGCGACAGTTTTGCAATCAGGCCGGGCAAGATACTTGGCAGCCAGAGCGCTGGCAGCACCTGTACGGTAGGCAGTAATCCAGGCGCAGTCCATGACAGCATAGGGGATACCAGTCTCTACATCGTTGAGGATGAGGAGCCCGGTAATATATGGCAGTCCACGTTTGTAGTTTTCGGGATATCCGCTAATCCATTTTATGCCAGCTGATTTTAGGGCGGGGATAAAGGCAGGCATGGCATGAATAAATGCATCCGGCATGGTGTGAACACCCGGCTTTGGAGGCATCTCGACATTTCCGGAACCTTTTTCGCGGAATGCCGTTTCGAGCAGGTTGATTACTGTAGCCATTTCGAGATTTACTTTGGTCACATCGGCTTGGGATAAATATAGGATTTGGTGGTTTGTCATGAATTATCTCCTGTGTGATGTTTGAGATTGTATAATTTGATTGATTATAAATGCCTTTTCGTGGAGCAAACTTCACCAAATTCCGGGGATTAAACGCCAAGTGAGCCGGGTATATTGGACGTACTGTTCGCCAAATTCTTCAGATAATAATTTTTCTTCCACACTTATTCTGTAGATCAAACCAGGTACCAAAAACAAGGGAATAGCGATTAAACCAATCAGGCTGGAAAAACCAAATGCGATCCCCAGACTCATTATGATATATGAAACATAAGCCGGGTGACGGATGAGGTGGTACGGGCCATTTTGTATGAGTGCGTGATCGGTCTTTACCCGTATTCGCCCTGAATACATTCCTTTCAATGCCAGACGTGCCCATGTAAGCAACAACAAGCTTGCGGTGATCAATACCAGGCCTATTATTTGAAACCAGTGAGGGTTCGGGATTATTCCGGACATATATATATATTCAAGAGGAGGGGCGTAAAAGATAAATAGAAAACCTGGAAGAATAAACCAAAAAGACAAGTCCTGCCTTTCCTGATGCGCAATCGCTTCCTTTTTTAGGTTACTCCATAGTAGATATGGTCCACCAAGACCATAGGCTAACGCAGTCAGGATAAGAAACCAACCAGTCAGATTGTGCTGGCAGGTAATTATACCCAAGTAACCCAAAGCGCATACCAACAGGTATGCGCAAATTATTATCCACCCACGTTTCATGAGGAAAACCATGAATGATTAAGGTACTTCATCCGACATAAAGGTAATTAAGATCCAGTTTTCGGTGATCGACGAAGGAGATAATTCCTGATCCCTTTACCTATCTCAACAGCCAAGAGCAACCCGAGTGCAATTGCAGCAATCCAGCTCCATTGTTGAAGTGAAAGAGGGACAATCCCCAACAGATTCCGTATAGAAGGAATGGCAAAGGCAATCACCACCATGAATAATCCGGCAATCACTGCCGCGATGAGAGGTTTGTTATGGGAAAGAGAACCTGCACGGTAAAGTGGGAGGCGCATAGAACGGTAAGCAAAGATATAGACCATGGAATTGACCGCAAAACTGGCAAAAACAAGGCTTTGACCTTCGGCGATATCATGATGAGCCAAGTAGTAATGACCAAACAATACTAAGGCAGCAATCGCACTACCGATGCTTATCACGCCAATCAAAGTCAGCCCAAGGGGAGCCAGAACAGGTTCTTTGATAGATTTAGGCTTTTCATCCATGATCCCTTCCTCTTTTGGCTCAAAACCAAGAACAATATCGGAAGGACCATCGCAAATCAGGTGAATCCAAAGAATTTGGGCTACTGCAAGAGGTGCAGGCCAATGTAACATCATCGCAACAAAGATGGTCAATACTTCTGCAAAGGAGTTTGACAGGGTATAGGCGACAACTTTGCGAATGTTCTCGAAAATCACCCGGCCTTCTTCAATGGCAGCTACGATGGTACGGAAATTATTATCCAACAGGATCAAGTCGGCAGTTTCCTTAGCAACATCCGTTGCTGAACCGACCACTACGCCGATGTTGGCGCGCTGCAAGGCTGGGGCATCATTCACGCCGTCGCCAATCATGGCGGTAATTTCCCTGTTCGATTGCAATGCTCGAACAATACGGAGCTTGTCCTGTGGGCGGATGCGAGAAAAGACTGCCATATGGCTTACCTGCTGTTGAAGCTGTTGATCACTCATCCGTGATAACTCTTCTCCTTCGAGACTGCGATCATCAGGTTTGAGTAAACCAATAGTCCGGCCAATTTTTTCAGCGGTTCGGCGATAGTCACCGGTGATCATTTTGATTTGTATTCCCGCTTTTTGAGCAATATTTACAGCATCATGGACACCATCACGGATGGGATCCTGCATCCCTAGCAAGCCAACCCAAGTATAGCCTG
>Ga0154898_1016_pt4 | contig 8154 bp, 6 predicted proteins | sample Rifle2008BG19ft_FD_105870 | JGI IMG/M metagenome (GOLD analysis project Ga0154898, IMG submission 105870) | Chloroflexi bacterium RBG_19FT_COMBO_47_9
ATGTCACCTCGTCCATCCACAAAATAAACTTGTGGGAACAACTGGCTAGCCACCTGAAAGCAGATGGCGTGAAGAACTATCTCACCGCCATCCGGACGGGTGTCAAAGATACATCCATTCGCGGCACATTTTTGAACAAAGAGATGCTGGCCGCAGCGCGTGATTTCTTGCCATATGTTGGCTATGGTATTTATACGGGCAAAAAGCTACAGTAAATAATTCGCGCCTTCCATAGCATGCAGGCAACGACGCTTCGCATGGCGCTTGATGTGCACCGTTTGCCCGCTTTCGCTGAAAGCAGTTTGGCTCACGATGAAAGGTTTACAATGCAAAACTGGCAACAAAATCTAAACGGAGATCCGCTTCCCTGGCTACTCGATCCTGAAACCCCATCTGTCCGCTACTGGACACTGATTGATATTCTCGACCGACCCACTAACGACCCCGAAGTGCAAGAAACCAGAGCCGTCATCGCCCAACAACCATTGGTGAAGAAACTATTTGCCCTTCAGCACCCTGAAGGTTATTGGGGTGAGGATGAATCCAAACCTTACACCGCGCAGGGGGCTGTAGGCGCGCTTACCCTACTGCACATGCTGGGCGTTGCTCCCGACAAGCGTACCACCGCTGGTTGTGATTCCTTCCTGAAATTCTGCCAGAATGAGAGCGGTGGCTTTTCACTGACCAAGAAACTGCGTAGTGGAATCTTCCCTTGCACCACTGGCGAGCATCTCCCCTTTCTGGTTTATTTCGGTTTGGGGAACGATCCTCGTGTGCGCGCTGCCTTCGCCTTTCTAATCGAAGACATGTCAACTGAAGGGGTACTCGATTGTGGACGCTACCAGCATCGAGACTGCCTATGGGGCGCAATCGCGGCGCTCAATGGCCTGGCTGTGCTCCTTACCGACATGCATTCAGAGCACTCCCAACGAGTGGTGACAGAATTGGCTGATGTGCTGCTGGATGCCAGGTATGATTTTGAAGGTGAGCACAAACGCTGGCTTACTTTCGGTGTGCCCCGAGTTTGGGACTTGCTCAGTGCACTGAAGGCACTTGCTGCTCATGGCTACGCTAATGATGCACGCTTTGCGTCTTTGCTCAAATTAATATTAAATCGCCAGGATGGTCAGGGACGATGGTTGTGCGGTTCTGTCTCCCGAACCTGGCCCATTGAGAAGCGCAATCAGCCCAGCAAATGGATTACACTTGATGCACTTCGATTGCTCAAACAGACAGGATAAAATCGAAAGCACTACGCGGGCGAACACCAAGTTCCATCGAATAACGCCTCCACCGCTGCTTGTTCGGTGTGCTATTTGGCAAGAAATGGCGCGATAATGGGAGCAACCTTGCCAGTTCCGCTAATCCTTTATGGTGCAAATATTCCATACAGGGTAATTCAGTGGACCTGGCGGGATTCGAAACCGCGGCTTCTTCAGTGCGATTGATAAATTTGCCGGGGAAAAGGGGAAAAATGCCGTCAATTACGTCTAGGATGTACCATTATCACCATACTGTTTTGAGCACATTTGTACCCGAATTGTACCTGCTCAATACCATAGTATGAAGCTAGGAAAGGCGACCCGGAACACTGTCCATAATGGTGCGGAAAAATAACTTATTAGCAAGATGTAAACAAACATATATTTCAAAATACAAAAAGGAGAAAACAAACATGAACAAGAGAAATCAAAATCCCAATAATAAAACAGGCATCAACCGCTTACTCAAGTCAAAGGAAGTAGTTGAAATATTAAATGTAAGCCGCAGGTTTGCTTCTCTGTTGATGCAATCAGGACAGATCCCAACTGCGAGGATGGTAAAGACATGTCGGGTTAGGCCTTAAGATTTGGTTGATTACATCGAAGAGAGTATTCAATATTATAAAGCAACAAATTCTAATATTATTAACACAACTAATTTGCTCATCAGGAATTGGTTATCAGTTACATTATAAAAATAATACTGCCGACGCTATGACATCAATAGATCGCTAAGAATAGCTAATATTCTGAACTAATCCCTCTCTGCTCAATCATTATTTACAGGGTGTAAAAGCGAAATTACGAAGTGCTCAAATCCAACCCTTTCAAGATCATCATGCACCAAAATATACTGAACAAGACATTTCTGCTTCAGATAATTTTTAACAGCATTTTCGTTTGGAAACTTGTTTTCGGCTATATGCTTCCTTTTTAGAGTTGAGGCACTTCTGTTGCCCATAAGGTGGTTGCCATGTATGCGATTTTTGAGATTAATACTCTCGCCCACATATACCGATTCGAAGATCGTAGACCCAGCCTCAAATATTCGATAAATTCCGCTACTATCAGGAAGAGAACCGCGGAGTTTATCATTGAACGGTAAGGGTTTTTTCGAGAGTAAATCCTCGAGCATAACCTTATACTTGGATATGATAATGTCAAATTCATTCATGATGGACAGTCCTGAATCTAAAATACTCCATTATTTTGTTCCTGTGGTTGTTGAGATCCTTTGCCTTGAGACAGTTTATCGGTTATATAATCCAAATGGGCAACTCAAGTCGATGTTTGAGTAATTGTTCAGCTATTTTCTCGCCAACATAATCAAAATAATTCGCTCCTTCTTGTTGGCAAAAATCTCTATGTGCGGATAGAAAATATCCACCTGCTATACTCCGATGAAGCAATGGTAGTAGGTTGACTCTTCCTAGGTTGAATTTGCCCATCCTTTTGCTAAATTCATTTCCCAGTTCTACGGCTCCCCAATAATCGAAATTTCTAGTAGGTTCCTCGCCCAATGTGCGCCTACCAAATTCATATGAGAATGCTCCAAAGGAAAGGATAAATTGAGGCTGATTCTCTTTCATGAGGGTTCTCAACTTGGATATCTCAGATCCTAGATCGGTACTCCACATAAGACTGTTTCCCCCTGGTTTGATGTTTGAATCATCAACAGCATTGCGTATATAAATATCACTTGAGTTCATCCGCAGTCTAAAATCTCTATACACCTTATCCTGAATTACATCCAAAACTGAAGTCCATATATTATGTCGAATAGGATGTCGCGGGTCAAAAGGACTAGTAAGTCTCTTTTCCCATCGCTCAGGATTTGAATCTCCTAATAACCAGATTGGGAATGCTTTGTTCCCTATTTCTCTATCCATATTGGCAGAACGCTTTCTTTGAAATTTTTTTTATACGGAAGAAGTGATGTGTGACTTTATCCCCGTGCAAATAAAACACTCCAAAATTAGGGCATTTCATGCATAAATGTCCAATTATGTCCATCCCTACTCTTTGGCTTCTTCTGACTCGACTGTAATTGTCGTTTGTATGGCAGCTCTCTTTTTCACGAAGAGAATGGGGGTTTTTCGCTAAGTAATTTAATGAATGCTAACAGTTCTAAAGTTTCTAATAACTGAGCGCCTCGTCTTATCTCGCCGATTCCGGTAAGCCTCAAGGTTAGAGCGAAATCATTTCAAATTACTAAATGAATATGATAAAAATTATACAATTATTTATATATAAATGCAATTTTGGGAATATTATCACAAAGAAGGGAAAGATTGGTCTAATAAACAGTTATGTGATGTTTATTGCCACATTTTCAGCGTGACTAACCTGATGCTGTCTTGATTCCTACACATTTTGGAAAATCCCACGGTCGCACGAGCGGTAGAATCCATAAACTGGTATTAGTGGCGGATTGCTTTTTTCGAATACAGTTCGCTTCTACATTTGGTCCATTTTGAGTTTTTCATCGCTTCTCGCCATTCGTTCTAGGAATCACATCTTCGCGCGATATTGTCGGATGGTGAAGAGGAAACCGCCACATGCATCTAGTGCTATCAACAACCATTCTTGTTCTCTTACTATTATTAATAATGCTTGGTTACCTGCTTATTCGAGCATCCGCTTAGCAATGTCAGGATCATACACCAGCAGATGCAATATTGAAAACTCCATTGAAGGGAGAGGGGAAATAATCATGCTTGTCAGCAGACGCAGATAACGAATTAGTGGATAAACCACCTGGCACAGTAGAGCGGATCAGCGATGAGCCTTGAGTAGTCAGAAATTCGCTTTAAATGTCCAATGATGAAAAATAGAACAGAAAAATAAGCATAAAATGGATGGAAAAATGCAAAAAGAGCAACTTTATTAATCTTTAAGAGACTATTTAGAGGACAGGTATAGGGTATGCTGAACCAAACAGGCAATCACCTGAGCCATTCCTGAGGAGACGCCCTGCCGGGACGCCTCTACTTTTAGCGTTCTACTTGAAACTATGCAGGAGAAAAGCAAACTAGAAATTGCAGGTTGTGATGACTCGAAATCCGCAAGGTGGGGCTCTCCAGCACAAGATTATTTCGCCAACACCTGTTGGATATTTTGTAAGTAGGATCATATATGACATTCTCAGAAGACACCATTAAACAAGCGTGGGCAAGAACGGATGGTCGCTGCCAATGCCAAAGAACCACGCACGACCATGCATTCTATAGATGCATAAGAAAATTGAGTTGGTCAAATAGAGGTCGAGATGGCCAGGGAGCCTGGGAGGCGCACCATATTACCACTTCAGACGGTGATGGATTATCAAATTGTGAAATATTATGTTGGCCATGCCATAAAAAGACACACAGTTTCGGTGGATAATTCCACCTGATCCACGCCAATCCAATTCAGGGGCAGGGCGAATCATCATCTAGCGCTCTCACCTGGGCACCAAGGGCAGGTGGCGAGGTTTAAAGCAAAAAGCGCTCTCCTTGTAACCATACGGTGGAAAAGAAAACCAGATATTGCATGCTAAGATGAACCGAATATGTAAGGCGGATTTTTATATGCAACCTTATTCCGAGAAAACCTATTGGGTGTATACTCTATTGAATATATTGTTTTAACCAACGAAATGTTTCGCTTAAGGGGACCATTTTCATGCTAAAAACCATCAGGGAACACTCTAATGGCTGCACCCGAGAACCGTGATAATTACATCGCCGAGCATGGTTAGGTACCCGATGAAGCCCGTTGGTCTTATCTACAGGCCATGCAAGCCTATTTGAACGATCCGATCATCATTCTCAATTCTCCGGATAATTCAGAGAAAATGAACAACCTATAAATAATCGTGAAGGGGAATATATAATGGCTAATCAACCCTCGTATGAAACGGTCTATTTTCAATCAGCGAATATTAAACCTTATCCATTGGACGTAGTGGGTGAGTCAAGCTATAAAGAACATATATGCAGCTTTTTTTCAGAATTGGATTTGGGTAATGAAGATGGAGTTGATAAAGATGATTTCTTAGCGAAATTAATTTTAGAGGATCAAAATAGTTTCGATTCGAAAGCAGTAAGGATCGATATCGAAAACAAAACAGTTGGTTATTTATCGCGAGCAAATGCCCGTTTATATCGCCAGCGATTAATCGAATATGGTTCGCCTGCAATCACAGGAATATGTATTGCCAGTATTCAAGGCGGCCATCAAATTGCAAATGGTGTAATTGCCGATTTTGACGTTTATTTGGACTTGGACCTCACAAAACCTCTCAAAAAAATCGTTCCAAATATTAGTTCATCCGAAAATATTCCTACATCAACACAGATTCAAAAATCCTCAAAAGGAATATTTAAATCCAAAAAAACTAAAATCATTATCGCCATCACTGGAATAGTTTTTTTATGTTGCATTGCTAGCTTAGTTTTTGGTTCTATTCTCAATAGTACTCCTTCCGGTAAAGCTACATCAACTGCCATAGCGGAGATACAACAAGTCTCACAAACAGAAGAAGCACGACCAACCAATACAATATTACCTTCGGATACACCTGAACCTTCTAATACCCCTCGCCCATCAAATACACCAAAACCAACCTCTACCCCAGTACCAACCCATACACCAGCACCAACCGATACACCCACAATTCCACCGACACCCATCGTATTATCTGGAACCGGCGATTCCATCGTCGATATTGAAAAGGGATCCGGACCTGTACTCGTGCATATAGTCGGGAATGCTTCATCACGCCATTTTGCGGTAAAAAATATAGGATCTAATAATGATGTGATCGATCTGTTAGTAAATACAACAGACCCATATGATGGCATACGTCCAATGGATTTTTTGGATGGTGAACATACATATCGATTTGAAGTAACAGCTACTGGAGGCTGGTCCATTGAAGTGTTGCCTTTATCAACCATTCATAAGCTGGAAATACCTGGAGAAATTACTGGTCAAGGAGACTACGTATTCGCGGTCGTTGGAGGCACGCCAGATACCGCTATTATTTCTGGTAATTCAGCCTCACGGCATTTTGCTGTCAAGGGATATAGTGACACAGTAAATCTGTTAGTAAACACTACCGATCCCTATAATGGTACGGTATTATTAGATTCAGGAACAATTATTATCGAAGTTGACGCTGAAAGTGAATGGACGATCAAAATTACAACTAGATAATATAAAATAATTCCTTGGTCAGGCTAATCCTCAGCTGGCAGGATAAATTATTAAGTTTATATGTATATATAAAATATCAACACAAATAAAGGGAGGCAAAAATGCCAAAGGAAAAAACAATAACCAAACATCGCGACGCAGGAAACGGACGATATGTGAGCGAAGAATATGCCAGGAAACATCCGCAAACTACCGTTAAAGAAACCGATAAAGTTGTGACTAAAGAGAAACCAATTACTGAAAATAAAGAAAAAATAACCAGATGCTTTCAATCATATCTTAAAATAATTTACTACCCTCTTGCTGAAGGATGGTAATAAAGTGTCATGTACCTACATTCGATATCCTAAACTAAATAAAACCTCACCGATGATGAGAGATGAGTCCAATTTCAAAGATTGTCAAGCAGAACAACTGAAAGATCTCAAATTTCTTGCAGCGTTTCTTGAATGGAGCTTGGATATTGAATTGCTAGGTTGTGTATTAAGCGTGGGTTGACATAAGCACATTTTGAAGAAGTGGTTGGTACTCGCCAGCATTTTTGGACTCTGAACCAATTATCCAGAGTGGCGTGAGAAATATGCTACAACTGGCCTTGGCTGAAAAACACCATATTGTAGATGAATAGGATTAGCGCCAGATAAATTTAAAAATCAATGGCCAGAACTCCATTGGATAGTGGTCTTGTAATCAATACATCATTTTATGAAGGTCCATAAGGCACGATGTAGCGTCAGATCAATAGTTTATTGTGAAATAATTCATTAATTTGTCTTAAGTGCAAAATATAACTAATATTTAATTAAGTGAAAATTCATATTCTCGGTCTATGTTTCCACTAGCAGCGTCTGCGGGTAGTTCATCGTGCTTCCATCACTCCCCATCCGTTCCATTTTATTGACTTTTTTTAAGAGTTCTAGGAGTCTCACCATGTCTAAACACGTTTTAATCTTACTTTCTTTTTCTACCCTAATCCTGGCAGCCTGTAGTGGAAGTAAAGGCACGTCGTTCATCCAGCCGACCACCCAGCTGCCTGAGCAACTTACCTCTCTTCCCAACACCTTGCCGCCACCAACCAGGAATCCTGTGGTTATACCTAAGCCAGGTACCTTCTGGGCATCGATCTCACGAGAAAATCAAGAAGGCAATGCCTCACTCACTTTCAAGGTCTCTGAGGACAGCACTTCGATCTCCCAGATGAGTCTCATGTTGATGGGTTTGCAGTGTGGAGAATTTAGTAGTGGCCTCACTATTATCCAGGCGACTTCCACCTTACCCATTCAGGGTGGTAAATTCAAGGATACTACCTCATCGATTGGTGAGATCGAGGGTGAGTTCACCTCACCCACCAGCGCCCGTGGTCAGGTGCACCTGCTACTCGATTTTGGTCTGGGCGGTGAGCCCATTGAATGCGGCATGAGCGAATTTGACGCCATGCTTATGCCCGAGAAAACCGGAACGGCTCCTGGAGAGATCCCAACTACTCCTTTAGAGTCGATCACCCCTCGGCCAGGTTATGCTGGGAAGACCTTTACCGGTCCGCTGGATGGAGGATCAATAACCTTCACTGTCTCAGCCGATGGACTAGCCATTGAGAGCGGGGCTAAAGTAGTTCTCAAGGATGTTGGTTGCACTGAGGGGGGTGGCTATCTGAGAAGCGGGGAAATGACGTTTAGTCAATCGATTCCGATCC
>Ga0154898_1291_pt2 | contig 8041 bp, 9 predicted proteins | sample Rifle2008BG19ft_FD_105870 | JGI IMG/M metagenome (GOLD analysis project Ga0154898, IMG submission 105870) | Chloroflexi bacterium RBG_19FT_COMBO_47_9
GTTTTGAATATGATCTGTTTGCCATCTTCGCCGTGGCATTCTGCACAGATGGATTGATAAAGATCTTCCCCATGCTGGATGTCTGGGTTAATCATCCTCAATGAGACCGGGTTGATATACTGGGTGTCATCAATTACACCGTACTTTAAGAATTGTGCCACCTGCGTCAGATCAGTTTCTTCCAGATAAGGTGAGAAATCATGTCCTGGGTCTTTGCTTCCATGGAGGTGGCTGATGATATCGTTAACGCTCAGTTCTTGAGCCAGTGTCATCACATCCGGGAAGCCCGTGTAATGTGAGCCGGAACTATACGCTCCCTGTGCACCCCGGTAATCCCACCCATGACATTCACTACAGCGCCAGGTTTCTGAGCCAGAGCGAGTATTTGTTGATTGGCGATTCCAGATTGGCATGTTACCTGTGGGTGGATCTACATTAAGGACCGCGTACCATTTATCATAAAGCTGTGCACCACGAATAATATCCTCTTCAGATGGAGTTTCGCCCTGTGCCCAAGCTCCCGAGGTGGTCAGGAGAGCTAATGCACACATTAAAATAAAAAAGAGAATTCGGGTGTTCTTAAGGTATTTCATAAGTGCGCCTCTTCTCCTTATGTACTCGAAACCCTTCAGAAGATCGAGCAGATGCTGAAATTATACATCAAGAGTAAAAAAATGAGAAAAAATCCGATTTCTCTCATGATATACTTTAACAGCTCTAACGTAAATTCCCTACGAATAACTCGGGCGGTACTTACCACATACTAACAATCTGTTGTTCAAATTACACGCGTTTGTGGTGATCTGTTGACCTTATTCAAAAGGAACGACACATGAAGCATGTTGTTATCATTGTCATTTTGGTCGTCGCCTGCACCTTCCTGATACACACCGGATTAACGAATATCGGCTTGCTCCCAGTGGAAGCCAGTGCCCAATCGGTGGAAATCGACCGGCTTTTTGGAATCCATATTTGGCTGGTATCAGCCTTGTTTTCGTTAATTATGGTTGTCCTGTTGTATAGCCTGATTGTCTTCCGTCGTAAAAAGGGTGAAACTGGGGACGGAGCATACATCACAGGTAACACTACCCTAGAAGTACTTTGGACCGCGATCCCGCTTCTAGCAGTTATCGTTCTGGCGTATATTGGCGGAAAATCATTGGGTATCATTCGCCTTATTGACCCGTCAGCATTGCAGGTAAAAGTGATATCGGGACAGTGGTTCTGGCGATATCAGTACCCTGATTACGGGGTCACTACAACCAATCTCTATCTACCTGTAGGACGCCAAGTCAAATTGGAGATGACATCCAACGATGTCCTCCATTCATTTTGGGTACCTGAGTTTCGTGTGAAGCAGGATCTTGTCCCAGGAAGAACCACAGAGTTGCGCATTACCCCCACCCTTATTGGGGACTACAAAGTACGTTGTGCAGAGTTATGTGGGGCATCTCATGCCTACATGGAGGGATTGGTAAAGGTAGTTTCGCAGGGTGATTTCGACAAATGGATTTCCGATCAGCAATCTGCTGCGCCGATGGATCCAGTGCTGCGCGGTCAGCAGCTTTCCCAACAGCTAGGGTGTATCAATTGTCATTCTGTTGACGGATCGGAAAAAACCGGTCCTACCTGGCTGCAACTGTACCAATCAGAAGTGGAATTATCGGATGGAAGCAGCGTTGTAGCCGATGATAATTATTTAAAGACCTCGATTGTAAATTCGAATCTTCAGGTATTAAAAGGGTACCCGGCGAATGTTATGCCCAATTTTGCCGATTTGTTGGATCAGACGGAAGTTGAATCGTTGGTGGCATACATTAAAACGTTAAAGTAGTGGAGATTATATGAGGAAATTCTTTTCCATAGGATTGGTGCGTGGATTGATCTGGCAGATGGTGGGGACTGCCCTTGGCATAGGTATCCTCACAGGTATTCGCCTATTGATTGGCTTACCAGTCTGGAAAGCTGAATCTGCCTTTGTATTTGGAGCCCTGCTAGGTGCAATATTCTTCCTCTATGGGGTGGGTGTCCTGGATGATTGGATCAAGGTAGCTTCCGGTAAGGAGATTCCTGAACATATTGAAAAATCCACACTGGGCTGGCGACGTTATTTCGGTGTATCACTTGATCACAAAGTTATCGGTATTCAATACCTGACTCTAGCTCTTGTGTTAATGGCTGTTGGGGGTACATTCGCACTCATTTTTCGTTCTGAGCTGACGGAAACCGGGATGCAATTTCTCACCCTGATGGAATATAACACCTTGATGTCCTTGCATGGTATGGTGATGATTGTGGGCATTTTGATCGGCATTGCGGCTTTTATGAACTACCTCGTCCCAATGCTGATCGGGGCACGAGATATGGCATTCCCCCGCCTAAACGCCTTCGCTTTTTGGCTGGCAGTACCTGCAGGGATTATTTTACTATCCAGCATGGCTTTAGGTGGTTTTGACACAGGATGGACTGGCTATCCTCCGCTCTCTGCGCGTGCTCCTATCGGCATGCAAATGTTCTTCCTGGGAGTATCGCTGGCAGGTTTCTCCACCATTCTTGGATCATTGAACATCATTGTCACCGTCATCCGCCTACGCGCTCCGGGTATGATACCCTTCCGCATGCCCATCTTCATTTGGGCGTCGATCGCCACATCTATAATCAGCTTGACTGCTACCCAGCTGATCGGTCTTTCCTTTCAAATGGTCATGTTCCAGCGTCTGTTTGGGATGGGATTTTTTGATCCAGGAAAGGGTGGGAATCCCATCCTCTTTCAGCATCTGTTCTGGTTCTATTCCCACCCAGCGGTGTATGTGTTCGTTTTGCCAGGATTAGGTTTGATCAGCGAGATGTTACCAGTTTTTGCTCGTAAACCACTCTTCGGTTACAAATGGGTGGCAATCTCATCGATTGCCATTGCACTGATCGGTTTCCTGGTTTGGGGGCATCACATGTTTGCCTCTGGAATGGCAGAATATCTGCGTGTTCCGTTTATGTATAGCACATTGCTGGTAGCAGTTCCGACTGGGGTAAAGTTTTTCTCCTGGCTGGGGACGCTTTGGCGCGGTAAGATCACCTATGAAACCCCAATGCTCTTTCTTCTAGCAGGCATTGTTGTATTTTTATTTGGTGGTCTCACGGGTCCGCCCAATGCCACTGTCTCAACAGATCTTCACCTAACAGATACCTACTTCATCGTAGGACACTTCCACGATACTATGTTTGGGGGGTATGTTTTCCCATTCTTCGCCGGAATATATTATTGGTTCCCAAAAATGACCGGAAGGCGTTTGAACGAGAAGCTGGGTAAACTCCAATTCTGGCTGATGGCTCCTGCCTTTATCGTTCTTTCACTGGTAATGATGAAGGTCGGTATGCTTGGGATGCGACGACGCATTGCTGACTATGACCCAGCGCTGCAATTTGTTGATGAAAATCAAATTATGACCATAGCGGCATTTCTCATAGCCTTGGGGGTACTGATATTCTTCATCAATGTTTATTGGAGTATTCAAAAAGGTGATGTAGCTACAGGTAACATTTGGAATTCCCGATCTCCTGAATGGCAAGTTCCTTCACCTATGCCTGTGCATAACTATAAGATACCGTTTGTAGTGGTCGGAGAGCCTTACGATTATGGATTACCGGGCTCAGTCTATGTAAAATTCCAGGAGGATCCGCTTCATGGAACATCAAAATAAATCCTCCGCTCTCCAGCTAGGTTTGCTTGTCTTTTGTTCATTGGCAGTACTAACCGCGGTTGAGTTTGTTCTGGCTATAACCATCAATATATGGCAGTTCCTCATTCTGATTGCTCTTATCAAAGCCGGGTTAGTAGTGTACTACTACATGCATATCTCCCGGCTATTTGAAGCGGATGTGGATACGAATCACGAATCATACGCCTACAAACTATCTACGAACCGTATCGGACTCTGGTTATTTTTGCTATCAGATTTGTTTATATTTGGAGGTTTATTACTCTCTCGCATCAATCTGCTTGGTCTCACCCGCCCAGAGCTTGGCCAATTGCTGGGTTTGGCAGTCACTTCGATTCTTCTCATTTCCTCCTTCTTTGCCAACCGTGCTGAGATATCGATGGAATATGGTGATCGCAGACAATTCCTCACCTGCATATCAGCCACGATAGTGCTTGGTATCCTATTCCTGGTCGGTGTCGTGGGCGTAGAATGGCGGTTGGCACCTTTTGGGCCGGGTGACAACATCGAGAGTGCTGTGTTTTTTGTGATGACAGGTTTCCACGCTTTTCATGTCCTTACGGGGGTTGTTTTTCTGGTCATTGTATTGCGGAATGGCATACATGGGCATTATTCCGCTGAGAAGCATTGGGCTGTTGAGGCATCCGTTGTTTATTGGCATTTCGTGGATTTGGTGTGGTTCTTCTTCTATCCAGCGCTTTACCTGATTGGCACAATAGCGCAATAATTGCCTAAAGTTATAAAATAATTATTCGGATACATCCATGAACAAGAAATTTCTATATATCGCGATGGGTTTGCTGGTAGTGATCGTTATTGCAGCCATAGTTTACGCAACCCTGGACTCCACAAATCCATCCTTTCATGGATCGTTGATTTCCCCTCCTAAACCCGCAGCAAACTTTACCCTCACCAATCAAAACCAAGAAACGACCAGGCTATCTGATTTTCTTGGCAAGTATATATTGCTGTTCTTCGGATTTACAAACTGTCCAGATGAATGTCCACTGACCATGGGTTATCTCAAGCAGATGTATGACAAGTTGGGAAACCAGGCTGAGGATGTTCAGGTCATCTTAATCACCACAGACCCTGACATGGATACACCTCAGGTAGTAGGGGATTTCCTTAATCATTTCGATCCTTCCTTTATCGGCCTCACTGGCAAAATAGATGACCTTCAGTCCGTCTGGAAAAACTATGGCGTTAGCGTTATGGATAACGGCGAAACACATTCCTGTTTTGTTTATCTGATCGATCCGCGCGGAAATCTAATGGCCACTTATCCCCTATTAGATACTGCAGAGGGTATCACAGCTGATTTGCAAAATCTGCTCGATACGAAATGACCCTGCGAAAAAAGATATTCCTACGCATGCTGTTCTGCCTCTTGATCGGCATCGTGCTTGCAGCAACTGGCAGTGAAGTCGCATTCCGTTTACAGGGGGAAACATCCAGCCGCGGTCCACAAACCATCGAGCTGATCATCCCGGCAGGTGCTGCTCAAAAAGTAGCACAGGGTGAAAGTATTTTGTCAGCTAGTCAGACATTCGTAGTTGGGGACACACTACTGGTGCACAACCAGGATTCATCCACTCATAACCTTGGCCCGTTGGTCATTCCTGCCGGTTCTTCGGCAAGCCTGAAACTTGATCAGACGGGGAATTTGGATTACACCTGCTCATTTCAACCGACCCGATATTATGGTTTAGATGTTCAATCAGCACTGACATTGGGTACTCGCTTGCAAGCTTCATTGGTGGCTGGTATTCCGCTCGGAATTTTGCTGGGTGTCTATAGCCTTGTGCTCATTTCTATTACGCCTAAAGAAAAAAAGATCAATCCTGACTTGCCAGATTAATTATTAACAATGTTACGATTCATGTTATCTTGTCGATGGTGGTGGACCACCTTGATCGTGCTCGTGGGGATTGGAGTGGCAATCCGGATGGGGATTTGGCAGCTCGAACGCGATGCCGAACGTAAGGCGAAGATCAATCATATCCAGGCAGTACAAGAAATGCCTTTGCTTGACCTTAATCATGATGCGATTCCACCTGACCTGACTGATATGGAATACCGACAGGTGAAAGTAACGGGGGAATATGATTTTGAACATCAGGTAGCTTTACGCAACCAGGTATGGACACAATCCTGGGGTGATGAACCTGGTTATGCATTACTGACTCCGCTTATCCTTTCGGATGGACGAGCAGTACTGGTTGAGCGTGGGTGGATCCCCAACCAATTTGACCATCCTGCCTCATGGCCTCAGCTTGATGAGCCTGGTATTGTTATGGTTGAAGGTGTCATGCGTTTACCGATGGAAAAAGGGGAGATGGGTGGGGGCATACCTGACCCAACCCTTGCACCTGGTGAGTCACAACTGGATTTCTGGAATTTCATCAACCTCACTCGCCTGCAACAACAGGTACCCTATCCAATCCTTAATGTTTACATCCAACAAGCTCCAGGGCTTAACCAAGACTCCCTGCCATATCGATGGATCTCCCAGCCTGTATTGGAGCCTGGTGCACATATCGGTTTTGCCCTGATGTGGTTCTTCTATGCTGGTCTGCTCTTATTCGGATACCCGGTATGGCTTAAAAAGCAAAAAATAAAACCTATCCATTAAACAAGGCGACCTTGGGCAAGTTCCTGAATATTATTATTGTCACTTTTCAATTGTATTGATTTACTGTTTGATGATGATGGAAAATCCTGATGAATTCCATCTAGGAGTGAAGGTGGGTAAAGCAGTATCAAGTTCTAATTCCTGACCTTGTTATGCCCTCCAAAATCCCCGCCTGACGGGGCGGACATCTTCAGCAGTGATGAATGCCTCGGGATCGATCTCATTAACCAATTCGCGCACTGGATCCACTTGTTTACGTAACACTGAACAATTAATCATAGAAACCATGCCATCTTTTCCACGGGCGGATAATTCTGTGACTGCATAGCCATTTTGACGCAAGTGGTTGACAATAGCTGAGCCTCGCCTTGGACTGATAATATTTATCAAGACATGTCCGATGGCGATTCGTTCTTCGATTATCATTCCTACCACATTCCCTGTTGCGAATCCAGCGGCGTAGCCGATTATATTCAGTGGATTATTTAATTGGGTGAGTACCTTACCGATGGCAAGCACGAAGATGGCGGATTGGAAGAAACCCAATATCCAGGCAATACGTTTCTTCCCGCGCATGACAAACAAAACACGCAGGGTGTCGAGCGTCATATCCAAGACGCGCAAAAAAAAGATTAATAGTGCGCTCAACCAGGCTTCAGGGGATAAGGCCAGTTCCATAATTATCGTTCTGTGGATAGATACATCCGTTCAGTATATTCTTTAAGCATACGCTGAATACTGAAACGTGGAGCGAGCGTCTTGATTGACTCTTTCATCACTGCAATCCAATCACTGGGTAAACCATCGGCTGAACGGTCCGTATAGTATAAGGGAATTATTTTGTTTTCAAGGGTATCATAAAGACTTTGCGCATCAGCAGCATCTTGTAACTCGTTGGTTTCACGATCCTGGTCATCGCCAATTGTCCATCCATTTGAACCATTAAATCCTTCACGCCACCAACCATCCAATACAGAGAAATTCAGCACACCATTCATGGCAGCTTTCTGTCCAGATGTACCTGAAGCCTCATTAGGTCGGCGAGGTGTATTCATCCAGATGTCGACACCTTGGACTAAATATCGTGCCAGGTTCATATCATAATCTTCCAAAAAAACCAAGCGCCCCCCGCTTTCAGCTTTTTTAACGTTTCGATATACTTCTTGGATGAGCAACTTCCCAGGTTCATCTGCAGGGTGAGCCTTTCCGGCAAAGATGATTTGTACAGGTTGGTTGGGTCGGTTGATGATCTCCAACAATCGGTTCAGGTCATGCATGATTAAATTTGCGCGTTTATAGGTGGCAAAGCGGCGGGCAAACCCGATAGTTAATGCATACGGGTCAAGTAATGCTCCCGAGGCGATGATTTGTACTGGATGAACATTCGCCGTTAGCCATTGTTCACGCGCCCGTTCAAGGATATAAATGGTTAATTTTCGTTTTAAATGGCGGCGGATCGTCCAAAGTTCCACATCTGGAATGTTTTCAATTTTTTCCCAGGTTTCTGGATCATCCACACGTTCCTTCCAACCGTTACCAAGATAACGATCATATAAATTACTCAAACGCCGTGCTAACCATGTGCTTGTATGGACGCCATTGGTGATATGGCTAATCGGGATTTCATCTTCTCTAAGATCTGGCCAATAGAAGTTCCACATTTTGCGGGCAACTTTTCCATGTAGCTCTG